>ERZ841116.700-NODE-700-length-22278-cov-6.878639_pt1 | contig 22278 bp, 19 predicted proteins | sample MGYA00519875_ERZ841116 | MGnify/ENA primary metagenome ERZ841116 (study PRJEB31850, sample SAMEA3708889) | human gut metagenome | biome: human gut; feature: human-associated habitat; material: faeces | place: China | collected 2014 ... | reverse complement strand
TGATGTGGTGGATAACTACTGGTTGACGTTGCCCTTGCCGCCAGAGCCGAGCGTTAGTTTGCTGGTAGAGTTCCAGACTCCAAGTTAATCCATACCAAATCAAGGTGGCACCACCAGCCTGCAGGTTGAGACCATGTCCGGCAGAAGCAGGATGAATCAATGCCAATGGAATATTACCAGCGTTCCAGTCCTGAATGTCTTTAACAGTTTTAATCTCGCGAGCAGTGAATCGTTGCTTGATCTGGGAGAGATCGTGTTTGAACCAGTAAGCAACGAGTACTGGTTTACCATTAGCAGCTTCAACCAAATCTTCAAGGGCATCAAGTTTTCGCTGGTGGATCTGCACAATTTGTTGATGGTCATCATAAACGCATCCGTTAGCCATTTGGCATAGCTTGTTCGACAAGCTAGCAGCATTCAAGGCGTCTATTTGTTTACCTTGCGTTGATACCACCAGTTGGGAATTGAGTTCGTCGTAGATGGCCTGCTCACTATCACTCATTTTTACCGGAACGGTGTTCATAGTTAATGGTGGCAGACTCAAGTAATCCTTAGACTTCATAGAAATGGTGATGTCATGAATGGCACGGTAGATACTTTGCTCAGCGCCAGGCTTGGGTTTGTAGGTAAACACTTGATACATGTTCCGTTTGTCGGGGTCAAAGTAGTTCATCCGGTAAGATGAGATGAAGCGCCCGAGTCGTTGGCCCATGTCCAGTACGCGGAACTCTGCCCACAAATCCATCAAGCCATTAGAAGATGGCGTACCTGTTAAGCCAACTATGCGTTTAATCAAGGGTCGTACTCGTTTGAGGGCTTTGAAGCGTTGTGAGCGGTAGGACTTAAAACTGGAGAGTTCATCGATCACCAACATGTCATAGTCAAAGGAAGTACCAGAGGATTCAATTAGCCATTTCAAGTTTTCCCGGTTGATGATATAAATGTTGACATCTTGTTGTAGTGCTTTGATTCTTTGTGTCCTAGAACCAGTGACAACAGAGTAGGTAAGGCCTTTTAAGTGGTCCCATTTTTCAATTTCTTCTGGCCAGGTTTGTTTAGCCACGCGCAGTGGAGCGATAACTAATACCCGTTGAACTTTCCCCTGCTGAATAAGTTGTTTAATAGCAGTTAGGGTAATGACGCTTTTACCTAGTCCCATATCAAGCAAGATTGCTGCCACAGGATGATCCAGAATAAACTGAGTTGCGTATTGTTGGTATTCATGCGGTTTGTATTGCATCTAGCATTCCTCCAATCTGTCCAAATTGGTCACAAACAAAGACCTGGTAGCCAAGTTGTTTTAATTGGCTTAGCCTTTGCACTTGGAGTGGTCGGGGGCGTTTACCGGGAGCTTTCATCTCTACAAAGCCCATGTGACCATCAGGCAGGAGGACTAACCGATCAGGGACTCCGGCCATAGATGGTGAGGTGAACTTCAGGCAAAGACCTCCACGTTGGTGGGTAGCTTTGACAAAAGCAGTTTCAATTCGTTTTTCTAACATTTGTAAAATCCTTTCTAAACGTTGATTTATCAGTGATTCGTCAGGATTAATGACGGTCGTGTCGGTTGATTTACTACTCTTCTCTATATCTCTTTTTTTCTATTTTTATTCCTATATACAAGTAAGGTAAAAGAGTGTCATGACTGTCATTAGGATCGGTAAATACTGATGTATCAAGCTTTTTAAGTTGTAAAGAGTGACAGTCGATGACAGTCAACTGAGAAATTCATCAGCATCAACTTTTAATCGCAATCCCTTGATGAAACGACCGCTTTGTTTATGTTGACGTTTAAAGCCAGCATTTTTGAGGGCCATGTAAAAGTCAGTTGTGCTGCGGGTATATTCACCGATGCCTTGGCAGTATTCGCGATACTTTTGGTAGAGATCGCCCGACTTTTGTTCATAACTGGGGTCAAGTTCACAATTCTCATTAAGAAAATGTCCTAGCCAATCATTATCAGCGTGGTAGGCTCGTACCGCTTTGGTTACGGCAGCTGGAGTGGTTAACTGGTAATTTTGCTGAATGGTTCGCTGTGCGCCTTCAATGATCCACTGCAAGACTGCCGGCCCAGCTTTTTCGGTTAGGTACTGGGCGTAATTCTTAATATCATTGCGTTTAGCAATTTTGGCATTAAAAGGAATCACAATTAACCGCCGCCAGATCCCTTCATCGTTGCCACCTACGTGGGGCAGGTAATTGGTGTATAACACGATGGTGTGGCTGGGCGTAAAGGAGAAAGGTTTCATGTATTTCTTTTCGGCATATATTTCATCAGTTGAACAGAGTTGCTTGACGATGGAAGTGTTCAGTCGCTTACCTTCTTCTAGTTCAGCGGAGATGATTAGCCGCTTGCCTTTGACTTCGGCCATCTCTGGTTTGACGTTTCGCCGGACACCAGTGGTCAAGGCATCAGCTGAGAGGTGACCGGTATAAGTGCCGAGTACATTAGCGATGGTGTTCCAGAAGGTTGACTTACCATTCCTCCCGCTGCCGTAAGCAATAATCAGAGCTTCCAGGTACACCTGACCGATCGCCACCAGTCCCACAATTTCTTGGACGTAATTAATCAACGCTTGGTCACCACAGAAGAAAGTAGTGAGTGCTTCTTGCCAGAGTGAAGCTCCTTGATTACCAGGAACACAGGATGTGGATTTGGTGATTAATTCATCAGCTTGAATTTCCTGTTGACCGTGCATCCCTTTCTTTAAATTGAAAGGTCCGTTGGGTGTGTTCAACAAAAACGGATCAGCATCAAAATCATTAATCTCTTTGACGAGCTTTGGTCGAGAATTAGTTAAGATCCCGTTAATACCACGGGTGCTGCGTTCCTTGAGAATGAAGGCTTCGTAAGCTTTAGCATTTTCGTAATTCTTGAACGCTGCCTGTTGTTCATCGTTAAAAGTCCGACTAGCTTTAGTTTTACCCATAGTTTGAAGCGCCTTGGCGACCCCATTGTTCTGTATTGCTTGGTAACTTTGAGTGACTCGAAGTTGGGCATCGGCTAATTGTTTATCGGTAAAACGTTGGACTTCGCCGAGAGCTAAAGGTTCCGATTCTTGCCAGACCTTATCGTCGAACCACATAAAACCTGATTGATTGGTGTAGCAGACCCGCTCTTTACAGTTGTTTACAAAGACATAAGATTCCCCAGTGTCCGAGTAGTCAGCCGGCTGTAAGTCATCATTGGGCTGATTGTATTTTTCGGGCGGAATATAATCTTTTTGATTAGCCATGCGTTGACCAAATTTAATAGCACTATTCCAAATAGTTTTTAATTCCTGCTTGCTTAGTGGTGGATCACATTTAGCAGCTTCTTCCTGAAATGCCTGACGAGCTTCAGCAGTATTGCCAAGACGCATAATGATGCGACCGGCAAAATGCGAAAGGGTAGCATTACGTTGGCCTTCATGAATTGATCCGATGTTTTGCTGAGCAAAGTAACGCTGGGCCATCATAAATTTGTCCACGGCTTGTGATCCTTCATGCCAGATGGCTTTAGTACTAGGCACACCAAAGACAAACCGGGCCGCATCAAGCGCATTGTCATCAAAATAGGGAAAGTATTCTTGAATTTCGTGTTTTAGTTCGGCGTAGGTTTTAGCATCCGTAATCTCAGTAATCGGAAAGTAGACGTGAAACTTAGGCCGGGGTGTTTTATGGTGCTTGGCCTTCATATTGTTTCGCGAGAAAGTAATGGCGTAGGAAACATCATCGAAATAGTTAGCAATGTTTGCAGGGTTGATCCAAGTAGTCGGATCGTCAGAATGATCGTTATCGCAGTCCATGATCAGGCAGTCAGCTTTGATGAAGTTGGCAATGGTGCGTTGGTTATTTTTAAATTGACCACAGACATGGTCATAGTGGACAGCCTGTTCTAATTCCTGTGCATTAGTGATAGCTTGTTGATGAGGATAGATCGTATTGCTAGCCTGACCGGAATTACCTGCCATCGATAAAGTAAAATGCATCTTTAGTTGGCCTCCATTTCATTATTAAAGTAGCGGATATTTTTATTTTTACGTTTGGCAAAGCGGATGAAGTAGCACATATCGTGCGTCGGTTTACCAAATGACCAGGCTTCGGCGCATTTAGTCAGTAGCACAATGTTAATAAAAGTGGCTACTTGAAATTCCTGTGAATGGTGCAGGTTAATAAATTGAGGTAGGTAAAGCTGTGGACAAATGGGAATGCCGCCATGTTGATAGACAAATCGGCAGTAAGACTGCACCTTATGAACGATCACTGGATCTTTTTTCACTACTTCCGTAAAGGGAGCGACTACGAAGATCAACGGTCGGTAGTTGGGATTAGGCTTATTGGTACGTAGCTTGGCGATAGCTAGCGTTGCTTCTGACATAGATTCAGATCCTTTCTTAATAATTTATGGGACTAAAAAAGCCCTCACTGATAAGCCAGATGAGGGCGAGAAGTAAACCATAAAAATTAATCTTTTTTGTAGAAGCCTCCGACAAAGCCAGCAGCATTGAGGATTAAGCCATCAGCCCAGTCAGGGACTTCGGTCATAATCTTAACTATTGTGTCGAGCGAGCGGTCTGTCGGAGCATCAATCACGGCTTCATCATGAATGTGCATTACGACAGGATTACCAGCTGTTTCTAAGCGACGCATAGCCCCGGCTAACAAGTCCCGACTAGTTGCTTGGACAATGTTTTCTACCAGCTTGGCCCCATAGGTTTCAATTCGATCCCATTTTTTCACGGTGTTGTTCCCCATGAAGGTAATCGATTCAGAACCAAACCGGTTAATGCCAATTTTAGGTTGGGGGTAGCAAAGATAACGTCCCGACCGTAAACGAAGAAACATGCAGCCACTCCGGTAAATAAACTTCATTCCGTGGGGAGTTTGCGGGAGGTGCGTTTTAATACATTCTTTAGCTGCTTTATCAACGTCCCACCAAAACTGCACAATGTGAGGACTAGCATTACGCCACATTTGAACCAGTGGTGGTAATTCATCATCGGTTAGGCCAAGATTAGTGGCACCCATGGCTTTGAGCGCACCAATAGAACCGCCATAGCCCAGGGCGAGTTCCGCAATTTTACCCTTTTGACGGAGTTCACCATTGATTCCATGTTTGACCACCGGGACACCAAACATCTGGCTTGCGGATGCACAATAGATATCTTCATTCTTGGCAAAGGATTCTTGTCGCCATTTTTCATTAGATAGCCAAGCAATCACCCGTGCTTCAACCGCTGAGAAGTCAGCCACGTAGAAATGATGATTTTTGCTAGGGATAAAAGCAGTGCGAATCAATTGTGATAAGACGTCTGGCACTGAATCATAAAGCATTGCAAGTGCTGGTACGTTGCCTTGCTTAACTAATTCGCGAGCTTCTTCGAGGTCTGGCATTGAATTACGGGGAAGATTTTGTACTTGTACAAGGCGACCAGCCCACCGACCCGTCCGGTTAGCACCATAAAATTGTAAAAGACCATGGACACGACCATCTTGGCACATAGCTTTCTGCATAGCCTGATACTTTTTGATACTTGATTTAGATAACAACTGGCGGAGAGCTAATACTTGATGGACCGTGCCGGTAGTGGTTTGTAATAGCTGTGCCACTGATGCTTTGGATAGTGAATCAGTTTTAATGCCTTGCTGATGGAGCCAGTCTTTTAGTTGCAAAGGAGAGTTAGGATTTGCTAGACCCGTTAATTTTTTAGCAGTTTGTAAGTACTGGTCATGGAAGACGTTTTGACATTTGATCGCATTATTAACTAATTGTTGGTCAATCCGGATACCGCGATCATTAATGTTTTGATCCATCCAGTAGTTTTCCCATTCATTTTGTGGGACGGGAAAGCGTTCGAGTTTCTGGGTGATTTCCATTTCAACCTCGACGTCACGCTGATTGTATTGCTTAAATTGTTGCCATTTATCGGGAGCATGGTAGGGAAAGTTACGAGTGCGATTTTGATTGGCCTTCGTGGGCTTACAAGGGGTGCAAAAGTAGCGAACAAGCTCTTTACCAGCAGTGATCTTTTGACGTGGTAGTCCTAGCATGCTTCCGACATCTCGTAGTGATAATGGCAAGCCAAGAGTGGCAGACCAAACGCGAGAACAATGCCAACCAGCTGGTTTTAAGCGGTGACCAACATAACGTGACAGACAGACTCGTTCAAATTGAGCATTAAAAGCACTCTTAATAATGTTGGGGTTATCTAGGGCTTCAATAATCTGTGGTGGAATCTTTTCACCCTGGGTTAAGTCCACCACCTTGACGGGGCCAAAGTCGGTAGCATAACCAAAGAGCAAAAGCTCAAAATCATCGCTATCAGCGTATCGATAGACGCCAGTCTGATTTAGGTTGGTGCTGGAATAAGTTTCAATATCAATTGAAATTTGCTTCATCAGGAATCCTTTCTACAAAAAATGGGTAGTCAAAGTCGACTGCCCATCTTTTGGTTTAAGCTAAGAAATCATCGTCATTGCTATCATCAATCGCTGTGAAGTCATCGCTGGCACTAGCATGTCCACCTAGTGGTTCTCCATCACGGATCTTTTGGATGTTACCCAGGCCACAGGCAATTCCACGGTTACCGTTGGTGTTAAAAGCATAGAAGTTAATCGATACTCGGGCATAGCAGCCACTGTAAACTTCATCACGATCAAGGATTGGTTGGACATGCTTGTCCACAATCTGTGGTGCTGTGATCGAATTAGCATTGATAAAGTAACTATCTTGGTAGGCAGCATCATCACGTTCCACATCCCCATCTCGAAGAGGTAGCTTGAGAGTGGCCTTGTTAGGCTTCTTACCACCAAACTTTCCAATACCTTCTTGGATGGCAGCATCGATAGCTTTTTCGATGGCAGTGACTGTCTTTTGATCGGACTTGGGGATGATTAGACTAACTGAATACTTTTCCTTACCACCATTGATAGACTTAGGTTCCCAGATGTTGGCATAAGAGAGACGAGTGTTGATACCGGTAACGATCTTAGTTTGTTGTGACATATTATTTTTCCTCCTTAAATTCATCTTGTGGGTTAGATTTGCTAATACTCTGACGTTGATCGGAATTTGGCACCAGAGTTGGCTTACCCGCAGGTTTAACAATTTCTTGACTAAACAGTTCGGTGAATTTCTTCTTACCGACCTGTTTTTCTAGTTTTGTAATCGGTAATAGCTTCTTTTGGTAAATATCATGGTAGCCATGGCCTTCAGCAATTTTTGCTACGGCTGCTTCATCTTTGTAATGACGAACGGACCGTCCTTCGACAATCTTGTAGCCGGGCCACTGTTTACCGTGGTTAATGGCTAGGTCAGCAGCGTAATCTTTAACTTCATGTGCCCACCGATTTAAGTCATCAATATGTTCCAGTACCTCAGTAACTTCTTTGTCTGTTAACAGATGGGGTGAACAAAGCTGAAAACGAGTTAGTTTATGATGGTAGTCATATCGAGCACGCAGTACGGCATTACAAGCAGAGAACTGACACCAGGGGCCATAACGAATAGTGCCTTTGCCAGCAAAAGCTAATTCGGCTTTTTCTTTCAGTTCGGTATTGGTCCAGTGCATCAATTTTTGGGCATTAATGGTCCAGGTACTGATATTGGCCATGCGAGGTTGAAAGATTGTAGTTTCAACTTCATCGATGTTGTACAGACTGCCAAAAATCTCTAATGCTCCAACGGCATAGAGCTTCATCTGAGGGTTGTTCTTGGCTTCCACCCGGACACCCTTGCCATACTTGAAGTCGATAATGTGGAGTAGGTGATCAGAAACGATCACGCAGTCGCCGGTACCGAAGCCTTCCGGAACGTACTTGGAGAAGTCTAGTTTCTGTTCCACATTGATGGTGGCGTCAGAAGCATACTCCTTAGCTTGGTGGTATTGTCCCAGGACATAGCTAGCGTAATCATCGGTTAGGTCTTCCATCTCATCTGATTGGTAATCAGAAGTAGGACGCTTGAACCTATCACCGAGCAATCGATGGATCTTATATTCTCCTAGTGCGTGGGCAGCTGTTCCTTCAGCGGCAGCGTTTGAAGTGGTGTGCGGAAAGTACTGCTCTAGTCGTGGTAGTGGTGGAGCACTCAGCCAACGATGAGCACTGGAAGCCGATAATAATGCGTGGTGGGTTGGTGAACTCATTGTCCTAATCCCTCCGCACTGTAGTAAAGATCCTCGTAATCCTTGGGATCCACATCAGAGAGTTTCTCCGCACCAAATTTATGAAGCAATTCTTTAACTTGGTCGGTATAACCTTCGGCACTCTTCTTGGCTAGCATCTTGCGAACCGTTACTTTGTCTTCAATTGAGTCACGCTTTGGTTGCTCATCATCACTTGAAGCTTCATTTTCGTTGCTTGATAATAATTGGCGAATGGACCGAATGGTTTCCTGGGTTTGATCAAGCTGGTTCTCAGCTTCCTTAAGTTTCAAATCAAGGTCATTCATTACGCTCATAGGAATCCTCCTTTACTTCGTTAATTTGCAGTTGCTGAACATCTTTGCCAGGTGTAATCACCATCAGATGGTGTGGTTGACCGAGTAGTAAACGCAGCAGCCGTTCACGGATTGTGATTTGACACATACTGACAACACCATCTTGTTGGGTATGCTTGGCTACTGAAATAGAAATTTTGTTAGCCATTTTGACCGTTCCTTTCTTGTTAAGTTTGGTAAGGAATAACTGCCTTACACTTACAGGCCATGGAAAACGGAAAAGTAAACGATTATTTTTGAAGAATTTTCTTAAGGTGTCGATAGATGGTTTGAAGCCGTTTAGTGATCGCCATCTTGCTGACGCCTTCATCTTTGGCAATATCAATCTGTTTCATTTCATTCCAGAATTTTTTCATGACTAATTTCTGCTGCTCAGGTTTAAGTTGATTGATGCTGTGGTGGAGTTGATCCATTTCTTCCTTATTAATTACCTCTTGTAACGGATCAGCATCGTCTTTTACTAGGGCGCCATATGGGTCATAGGCTTCGAGTGAAACATGACGACGGGTTTCACGGTGGTTATCGTTGTACTCAATACGATTAAGTTCGATGATTTCTTTGCCTTTAGCTTCTGTGACCGTGATTTCTTTGATCCCAGTTGGTTGATGTAGCTTAATATGCATACTGCCATCTTTAGCGTCTGAGATCTCCATATTGAGTTGGTGACGGTCGTCGTAGTATTTCTTCATAAAAAATTCCTCCTCTTGGATCTCCCAAGCGAAGGAATCGAAGGTAGACAAAAAGCCACTAGTAGAGGCAATAAGAAACAGGCCTAAACGATTACTCGCTTGGGTACTGCAGCTTGCCTTACTAGTGGCTTGTTACAGAAAGTTATTCAATTGGGTGCATGCTAGTAAGAGTTGTTGATCGGGCAACACATGCTGTGTTAATTCGCTGAAAGCAAATATTCGGTTTCAATCCAAATAACATATTTGGTATAATCAAACTGATAAAGTGTTTTCATCCTTGACGGTGTTCATAGTACTCATTTTCAATAGCATTTACCGCTATGGAATGATATGGGGTGATAAGCAATGATATTTATTTGGGGAGCAGGAAGTTGAAATTTAATGAGTTAGCACCATTGATCCAACCATGCTTTAGTCACAATGTCGCAAGATCAAAGGCTAAGACATCCAAAAGGATGTTTGAGTTAATCACTAATTATGGAGATGATGAGGAGAAGCCTTATGATCTTGCCGAGGTCACTCTGAGAAACTATTTCAATAATGGAAAGATTAATGACTTGGCTTCTAAAGTTTGGAATCGGCTTGACCGTACTGAATTTGAACAAGCTATCGAAGATGCTTCCGATGATGCTAGAACGTCATTAGCTACTTCAATAAGAAATGGACATTACACCACTAAAAGAGTTGATCGGGGAACAGTTGCTCATGTTTGTACCGATCTGTTTATGGAGATAATTGTTGAAGCAGCTGGTCAAACAACCATAAAAAACAAAAAAAGCTTTCCCATGACTAGGGAAAGCAAGATCGATATTCGGACAGGTCAGCACCAAAGTATCGAATATATCAAAGAGAAAAATGTAATAAGAGTAGATGGGGTGGACCATCATATTCCACCTGAACTAGCGGATGAGGAAGCTAATATTACAATGGAGTTGCCATACAAGTCAGCTCTTTATGAAATTTACACAGTTAAACTAGGTAAAAAAATTAATGATCAAAATTTAAAACAGGAAGCACCACGAAATATTGTTAATCACTTTGACCGTCAACAAAGAGACTTCAATGATGCTGCCTGGTATGAACATTCTTTAAGGGATACGGTGGCCGATTTTGATAACCAGTTTAGCTTGTTAAAGCAGGATGCCTATGATGGCATTGAAGAAACATACTATAACGATGAATATGGCAAAAATGGTATGAAGCGTCTTCGTGAGGTTCAAAACAAAATCATAACAATCACTTTAGATTTGTCTAACTTAAAAAATATAGACAATATTCTCAGCAACAATATAAAGAAGGGACTTTGTCATTTAATGGTTAATGACAAACTGATTGAGTCATGGGTAGATATAAATGAAAACTAAATTGTTTAACGGTAGATTTGAATTAGCACTGCGTATCTTGCTGATTCTAGGCCAGCAAAAATCATTGTCGTTGGATAAATTACTGGTATTCGATTTTATTACTACCTATGCTGCAAGTTTTAATTTAGCAAAGAATAACCTACATGGTGATAATGCATTTAATTATTCTGAAATAGCGTCCCGACGGGAAATGATGAATAAGGGTATCAGACTGTTAAGAATGTATAAATTAGTAGATATTAACTATAGCAATCAAAGCGGGTATGGATATCACTTGACAGAATTAGGACAAGGGATTGAAAAGCAACTGCATGACCAATATGCGATTGAGTATAGGAAATCACTGATTAAGGTAATAAATAAGTATTCCCAATTTTCTAGTAAGAAGTTAATGAAACTGATTGATACAAATTTGATGAAAGAGTTGGAATAAACAGATGAGTTTTTATATTAAAAGTGTGGAAGCATCCGGAGCCAACGCAAAAAAAGCAACTGTAAATCTAATAAATGGTTTAAATATTATTGCAGGTGTTTCTAATAGGGGAAAGACCACAATCTTACAATTTATTGAATATGCATTTGGTGGTCTGAGTAATAGTAGTGACATATCTATATCTCCTTCCCAGACCGGATATAATCTGGTGAAAGTAACCGTTAATGTGAATGGAAAAGATATTATACTGACACGTAATCTACAAAAGAATAAAAGTACAATTCAAGTTTCTAGTCAGTATGGTCCAATATTAAGTGGAGACTACACTACCTCAACTAACCCTAAAGCTAAGAAGCCATTCATTGGAACGATGCTGATGAATTTAATAGGAATAGATTCTGAAGTTAAAGTTCCTGCTAATGGTGAATACAAAGGACAACGATTAACATGGAACACGCTTAAGACGCTGTGGCTTTTAGATGAAGATAGAGTATCCAATTCACGATCTGTCCTGCTTCCCATCCATGGGCAAACAGCTTTTTTGGCAGGAATAAATTATCTATTAAATGGCAAAAAATTCCCGACAAATAAGGAATACAAAGCACAGGAAAAGCGTATGGTCGTTAAGAAATATATTGGCAACCAATTAGCAAAAGCTAGGAGAAAACAAAAGCAATTAGTTCAGTCCACAAATAATACTTTTGACATACAAATGAAGTTGACTGAAATGGAAGAAAATGCAAAGAAGATTGATAAACAGATTGCTGACAAAGTAAATCAAAGTAAAAAGATTTATTCAGAAATGTTAACTCTTAATGACCAGTTAGCAGAGAGTCAGATTGCTTTAAATAGGTATGGTACTTTGAAAAAACAATATGTCTCTGATATTAATCGACTAAGCTTTATTGCAGATGGTGAAAAAACATTTGAAAACTTAGAAGTACCATTTTTGTGCCCGGTTTGTAACCAACCAATTCCAAAGGAACAAGTTGATGAATCTCATATTGTAGCTGCCAGAGCTGAATTATCTAAGGTGCTTAGTTTGCTGAAAGATTTGGAACAATCTGTTACAAGTCTTGAAGAACAGCAAAAAAGGCTTCAAAGTCAATATGGCATATGCAAAAAGAAAAAGAGTTCAATAGATAAGGAACTGAGTGAAAAATACTACCCTGTTTTAAGAAATATGCACAACCTTGAAGAGAAATATCGGTTACAAATTGAGCAGCAATCACAAGCTAAACTACTAGATTCAATGATGGATGAATGGGGAGCAAGAATAAAAGAGATTGATGAAGAGTCTGGTCCAACAGAACCTTTTAGACCTAAGGAAAAACTAGGCGAGAATTTTTATACTAAGATGAATGAGATACTAGAGGACTTACTAACTCAAGGTAACTATGAAGACCTTAAATCTATTAGCTTTCAAAAGAATTCTTTTGATTTGGAAATTAATGGCCTGCCTAAAACAAAAAATCATGGTAAAGGGTATCGTTCATATTTAAATTCGATATTGGTCATGGCATTAAGTAAGTATGTAAATGAGTATGGAAAATATAAGTCAGATCTTTTAATGATTGATACTCCTCTAGATGGACTGGAAGAAGATAAGGAAAGACTATCTGAAGGAATGCAGAAAGGAATTTTTGATCTCTTTATAAAACGCGGTAAGCTCAGTCAGACGATCATTGTAGAAAACTTAGATCATTTACCAAATATTAATTTTAACGAGACTGGGGTTAATTTGATTAAATATGAAAACAATAGGGGATTCCTTTATTTAGATTAGAGAGGTAAACTCATGCATTTTAGTTACAACAAGCTATGGAAGTTATTAATTGACCGTGGCTGGAAGAAAAAAGACTTACGTGAAAAAAGTGGTATTAGTTCTGCATCAATTGCTAAGTTAGGAAAAGATGGTAATGTTACGACTGAAGTATTACTAAAAATTTGTAAAGCTCTAAACTGCGATATTAGTGACATTATGGAAATGGTTCATGACTAAATGGATTATAAAAAAGAGAATTGAGGTGACGATTAACAAAAATGAGTAAAACTGAAATCAGTCTCTTTGACGAACAGCAATTTAAGAGTACCGATAAAAAATTTAAAATTAAGACTACTGCGGATGATGGTAATCTCATTAAGTCTAAAGATCGTGTCCAACATCACGGAGAGGTTTTTACACCTAAATGGATGGTTAAAAAAATGTTGTCCGAACCATCTATACAAGAGAAACTGCATGATTTACATGCTACTTTCTTTGAGCCAAGTGCTGGTGAAGGAGCATTTTTAAAAGAAATACTGCACCAGAAACTTGATCATGTGGACGAAATATCTAATAAGAGCTCATGGGAAAATAATGCCTTGTGGGCTTTAATGAGCATTTATGCAATCGAATTACTCGAAGATAATTTGGTCAAAGCAAAACGTGCAATGTTAGATGTTTTTATTAATCATTATCAAGCGTTTATGCAAAAAGAACTCAGTATTAATACCGATCTATATAAATCAGCAAAATATGTTATCAACGTAAATATTGTCCAAGGAAACACACTTACGTTTAAAAACTCGGAGAATAAGTTAATTGAGTTTAGAGAATGGATTCCATCTGGAAACAAAGTAGAGCAGTCTAAATTTACGTATAAATCATTATTTAATAATGGAGATATGGATGATGTCAATGCCAGTGAGGGTCAAATGAGTCTTTTTGATGATCTTGAAGGCAGTGATTCAAAAAAGGAAAAGCCGATACGATTAACTAGAGTATATGAGGGGTAAAAATGGATAAGAAGAAATTTAAATTTGATGTTGTGATTGGGAACCCTCCCTATCAGGAAGACGCACCAGGGGATTCAACAAGTGATAAACCTATTTATCATTTATTCATGGATTCAGCTTACATGATCGGAAGAAGTGTAGAGTTAATTACTCCAGCTAGATTTTTGTTCAATGCAGGTGCAACACCAAAAAAATGGAACAGAAAGATGCTTAACAGTGAACATATAAAAACCTTATATTACACAGCTGATGCTTCTAAAGTTTTTCCAAATACAGCTATTACCGGTGGAGTCGTAGTGACCTATTTTAACGAAAGTCAGAAATTTACACCGATAAAAACATTTATTCCATTTAAAGAGTTACGTTCTATTAATAATAAAGTCCATAATTATAAAAATTTTGAAAGTATGAGCTCAATTGTATCAGGCCGGACGCCATACAGCTTTACAGACCAAATGCATGCTGAAAATCCTCATGCAAAAGAAAAATTGAGTAAAGGACACGCAAAAGATATATCATCAAATGCTTTCAAAGCTCTTCCGGAAGTCTTTGTAACTACAGGAGAAAATAGTAATGAATACTGTAGAGTTTTGGGACGATTACATAACAAGAGAACATATTTATGGATCAAAAGAAAATATGCAAAAGGGAGAGAAGATGGTTTCATTAGCCGATGGAAAGTATTTCTCCCGAAGGCAAATGGCGCCTCAGGAATGCTAGGAAAAAAAGCTGCACGTATGATAAGCAAGCCAACAATTGGGAAACCAAATGATATTGCTACAGACACATTTTTAGTAGTTGGATCATTTGAAACACGTGAAGAAGCAGTCGCATGCTTAAAGTATTTAGAAAGTAAATTTGCTAGGGCTTTGTTAGGAACGTTGAAAGTAACACAAATTAACTCAAAAGAGACTTGGCGCAATGTTCCCGTACAGAATTTTTCTGCAGAGTCAGATATAGATTGGTCTGCTTCAGCAAAACAAATAGACCTACAACTATATAACAAATATCTCTTAGACAATGATGAAATAAACTTTATTGAAACTCACATAAAGGAGATGGACTAAGTTATGGCAATACCAAAAATTAAATCATTTAAACGAATCATTCCCATGATTTATGCCTATACCACTCCTAACGATATTTCTCATAACGGCTGGACTAAAATTGGCTATACTGCTTCGCAATCTGTGGAAGATAGAATTAAGCAACAAAGTCATACTATTGATGCAAAAGTTCAATTATTGTGGCGTGGTAATGCTCGGTATGAAGATGGGACAGATGAAACATTTACTGATCACGACTTTCATGATTATTTAACTCAAAAACGTCATATTGAGCGAAAGCCAAAAACAGAATGGTTTCATATAGATGGTCCAACTTCACATCATTACTTTCATGAATTTGCTGACCGTGATTATGGGAATGTTCAAGGTAATGATAAGCATGTTCAGTATGAGCTTCGTAAAGAACAGCAAAAAGCAGTTGATCAAACAATTGCTTACTTTCTTAAAAATGGTGAAGGCAGCGAATTCTTGTGGAATGCTAAGCCACGGTTTGGTAAGACACTCACTGCTTATGATTTAGTCTGTAAGATGCAAATGCAGAATGTACTGGTAGTTACAAATCGGCCTAGTATTGCAAACTCCTGGTTTGATGATTTTGACAAATTTATTGCCTGGCAAACTAATCTTAAATTCGTTAGTGAAACGGATGCCTTAAAAGATAAGCCAGTACTTTCTCGTCAGGAATTTATTGATTCCATTTCTGATGGCAATGATTATGGTCAGGTTGTTTTTGAGAGTCTTCAAGGGTTAAAAGGTTCGGTTTACTTTGGTGGAGAATACGACAAATTAAAGTGGATTGAAGATCTTAACTGGGATTTATTGATCATTGATGAGGCCCATGAAGGTGTAGATACTTATAAGACGGATAAGGCATTCGACAAAATCAAACGTAAGTATACACTTCATCTTACCGGTACGCCGTTTAAGGCCCTAGCCAAAGGTAAATTCGCTACAGATCAAATCTACAACTGGTCTTATGCTGATGAACAGCAAGCCAAAGCCGATTGGAATGAAGATGCTGAAGGTGGTAGCAATCCATATGCCGTAATGCCACGCTTAAACATGTTTACTTACCAATTATCAGAAATGATGGCAGACACTTTAAAACAGGGTGTTGATTTAGACAATGGTGACAAAGCAGATCCAGCATTTGATTTAAATGAATTTTTTAAAACGCAGAATGGTAAATTTGTTTACGATGAAGCAGTGGATCATTTTCTTGATACATTGACTACTGGAGAAAAATACCCATTCTCAACTCCAGAATTAAGAACAGAACTTGCACATACTTTCTGGCTGCTTAACCGAGTAGATAGTGCTAAAGCTCTGGCAAAGAAATTGAAGCAGCATCCTGTTTTTAAGCATTATCATATTATCCTTGCGGCGGGTGATGGCAAACTTGATGATGACCAATTAAATGATGATCAACTTGAGAAGGCCAATGAAAAAGCCTTTGATAAAGTTCAAAAAGCAACTAAAGAATACGATAAAACTATCACTTTAAGCGTGGGCCAACTGACTACTGGTGTAACAGTTAAACCTTGGTCGGCCGTTTTGATGCTTTCAAGTATGAAGAGTCCCGCCGAGTACATGCAGGCTGCCTTTAGAGCACAAAATCCATATACTTTTGAGCGTAATGGTGAGCTAATACAAAAAGAAAATGCCTATGTTTTTGACTTTGATCCAACTCGGACGCTAACTATTTTTGATGAATTTGCTAATGATTTAATGGCTGAAACTTCAAATGGCAAGGGGACCGCTGCTGAGCATGAAGCAAATATTCGTAAACTGCTGAATTTCTTCCCGGTTATCGGTGAAGATGACGATGGCAAGATGGTTGAACTTGATGCTAAACAGGTTATGTCTATACCTCGTCAGTTAAAATCACAAGAAGTTGTTAAATGTGGTTTCATGAGTAACTTCTTGTTTACTAATATTTCTAGAATCTTTGCTGCGCCTGCCGAAGTACGTGAAATATTAAATGGTTTAGTAACAGCTAAAGAAGGGAAAGCAAAAAAGACTGAGCAAAATGCTATTGAAGGTGCTGAAGAAGTTTCAGTTAATGATGATGGTGAAGTTGAAATTCCTAAAGAGAAAGTAATTGGTAAATCAAAAGATCTTTTTGGTGACAAAGTTTACTCTGACTTAGGAAACCAGTTAGTAGACTCAGTTTCTGATACTGATAATACGGACTTTAAGACAGCAGCCAAGTCTATTTCTAAGAAAGTCAATGATTCTCTAAATAAAGAAGTTATTAATAGAGTCGCTAATGATTATGGCTTGTCCAAGGGAGAAGCTAAAAAGCAACAACAACAGATTGAAAAGGAAAATGAACAGGCATTAAATAAGATTGCTGACGAGCTTAACGATCAAAAAAAAGTAGCCGAAGTTAACTATAAGAAAGAGCAAGCAGCTGCACGTGATCAAGCAGAACTTAACGAAGCTAAAGCAAAATATGAAACTACTGTCCAGAATATTATGAATGATTTTGGCAAAAGAGTACAAGATCACGTCAAGAAGACGGTTGAAGATGTTCCAGCTAAAGTGGTTGAACGTGTTGAAAAGCACGAGGAAGAGCAAAAATTAAATAATGTTGAAGAAGATGCTAGAGCACACCTGCGGGGCTTTTCTCGTACAATTCCCAGCTTTATTATGGCTTACGGTGATAAGAATTTAACTTTGCAGAATTTTGACGATTATACCGAGGATGATGTTTTCAAAGAAGTAACAGGCATCACGGAGGATCAATTCCGTTTCTTGCGTGATGGTGGTGATTATGTTGATGCCGAAACCAATGAAGAGAAACATTTTGATGGTCATTTATTTGATGAAGTAGTGTTTAATGATTCTATTCAGCAGTTCCTTGAAAAAAAGGACCAATTAAGCAATTACTTTGATGACAATAGCAAAGAGGATATTTTTGACTACATTCCACCACAGAAAACTAACCAGATCTACACGCCTAAAGTGGTAGTTAAGCATATGGTTGATGATCTAGAAGCTAATAATCCTGGAATATTTGATGATCCTGATAAGACTTTTGCTGATCTTTACATGAAGTCGGGATTGTATATTACAGAGATCGTAAAACGCCTCTTCCGGAGCAAAAAGATGAAGCAACTGTTCCCAAATGATCATGAGCGGATTAAGCATATTATGGAGCATCAGGTTTATGGCTTTGCCCCAACACGAATTATTTATTTAATAGCTACCAACTACATTTTTGGCTTTGATAAGGATTTGAAAGATTCCTTAATGGAAAAGAATTTTAAGCAAGTTGATGCTGCTAAATATGCTCAAGAGGGGACCTTACAAGACGTAGTTCAACGAGAATTTGAAAAATAGGTGTGATTAATAGATGGAAGAAGTAGTTGAAGAAGAACAGGTTACAAAATTTTTAAGGAAACTAGCTATAACAAAGCAATTAAATTTCTTGATTGGTTCTGGGGCTTCTACCCCGGCAATTCCATTGATGAGTCAGTGTTCAGATAATGATGAACTTGTACAAATAATACAAAATAGATCCAAAGAACTATTAAATAACACGTATGAATTTGATGATAATGTAGGTGAAGGCATTAATAATATGAAGAGGACCTTAGCCTCCTATAAGAAATTAATCTATGCAATCTCGGATGTATTAGACAGATCTAATTCTAGAGAGACTCCAAGGGAAGCAAATTTATTTACAACAAACTATGATTTGTTTGTTGAAAAGGCAGTAGATATAGTTTTGAAAGAAACTCCGTTAGTATTTAACGATGGTGCGCGGGGTTACTTTAATAGGTACCTGGATAGTTCAAATTTCAATAGGATGGTGGCTTATAAAGGATTAAACAATAATTATATAGATGAATTACCGTCATTAACTTTGATAAAACCACATGGGTCTGTTAACTGGGAAAGAAGTAATGATGGACAAGTAATAATTAGAAATAAAGTGGTTGACAATCCTATGGTGGTGCCACCAACGGGCCTAGAAGGTCAAGAAACTTTTTTGAACAATCATTTTCATGATATGTTAAGAGTATTTCAACTCGAGTTAGACAAGCCGGAATCAGTTTTGTTTGTATTAGGTTTTTCTTTTCAAGATGATCACATTGCCCGAATGATAAGAAGAGCTTTAGAAAATAGACGATTAATAATAGAATGTTTTTGCTGGTCAGATAGTGATAGAGAACAATATCTAAGTAACTTAAACTATGAAGGGCAACCACCGCATAATCTCAAATTTGTTACACCTACCCAACTAAAAAAGGAACATCTATATTTAAGTGATTTAGGGAAAATTTTACTAGGAGAATTTGAGTAATGGAACCTTTGGGAGTTATTGTTGGCGTTGAGGGAGACCTTGCAACAGTTGGTATGTATCAAATGTCAAACAATGCAGATTTTTTGTGGGATGGGGATATACTGGTAGGCCCTAAGGTAGGAGCTTATTTAACCATTTTACAGAATGATGTAAAGATAATTGCAACTGTGGTTTCAGAAAAAATCATGGACCAGCAGAATACGGTTAAAAGCAAGGAGTTTGACAATAGGTACAGCACGAATTCTATCAATAGGATCATTATGTTGAAGACACAAGGGGTAATAGAAAATGGTTCTTTCACCTTGACAAGTAAGTATGTTCCGATGGTTGGAAATGAAGTTACTATAACTACTAATCAAGACTTGAATTCTATTTATAGTATTACAAGTGATGAACCTACTATATGTATAGGTGAATCAGTAAGAGAAAGCAAAAAAATCAATTTACCTATTAATCCGTTCTTTGCTTCGCATATAGGAATATTTGGAAATACAGGAAGTGGCAAGTCCAATACTCTTCATAAACTTTATTTGGAGTTATTTCGGTCAAAATATCGTCAGAGAATTTTTGCAAGATCTAAGTTTTTTGTTATTGACTTTAATGGTGAATATACTCAGCCAAATCAATTTGGAGTGGATAAATCTAACAAAAAGATCTTTAATATTAACACTAGATCCCCAGAAGATACCATACCTGTAACAAAGAAATACTTATTTGACGCTGACATCTTATCAATCCTTTTTGATGCAAAGCCAGCAACACAAATACCTTTTCTACGTAACGCAATGCGTAAGTATAACAAAATACAATCGTCTGAAGAATTTGCTCAGTTAGAGTGTGGCCTGCTTAAGGCATTATTTAGAGATTTTAAGAACATTGAGGTAAGATTTATAGAAGATTGGATTAATAACGCTTTAAATATGGGTGTAGAATCAGAATTTTTATTGAAGTTGTCGGATATGCTTAGCAGTTACTATGGAAAGCTACAGATAACAGATGTGTCAACTGATCAAACTGAAGTCGTATTTGATAATTTTCAACTTACGCCATATGGAGAAAATAAATTCATTAAATTAAGGGAAAAAATGGCGGGTGCTTATAATCACTTACCAGAATTAAAAAAACTTAAAGCGTTCTTAGTGTTTCAAAAAATTTTTGTTACGGCTTGGAAAAATACAAATATTGATTTTATAAACCCGCTGTTTAAAAGAATTGAATCATCAATAAATAGCTTAGAACCTGTTATTAATATTGTAGATAATTTAAATAGCTGTTTTGGAGCAGTAAATATTGTTTCATTAGTAAACGCTAATCAAGATGTCAAACGGCTGATACCAATGATTATATCTAAAATGGTGTATGATGAACAAAAATTAAAAGTTACCAATGAAAATAAAGTGACGTCCACATGTCATCTAATCATTGATGAAGCACATAATATATTGAGTGTAGATAATAATAAAAGTTCTGATAGTTGGCAAGACTACCGTTTGTCTGTTTTTGAAGAAATAATAAAGGAAGGTAGAAAATTTGGCTTTTTCTTAACCCTATGTAGTCAAAGGCCTGCTGACATTTCACCTACTATTATGTCTCAGTTACATAATTTTTTTATTCATCGTTTAGTTAATGAAAATGATCTGCGAATGCTGCAGAATACGGTTCCAACATTGGATATCAATACATTTCGACTTGTTTCAACACTAGGGAAAGGTGAGGCAATTATTACTGGTAATGCTATAAAAAGCCCTATATTGCTTAATGTGTATAAAGAAAGTTCAATAAGACCCAGAAGTGACGATGTTATTTTGACCGATATGTGGCAATAAATAGTTTTCCACAAACACTATGTTTCTATTCTTAAAGTATGTATGTTCCCACAAACCAACAAAATATGAAATCTACTATATAATCCCTAAAAGAAGGCAATTTCGCCATTATGGCAGTTGGTTAACAGACTCGCTGTTTTGTAATAAAGAATGTGGATTGACTAGACTAGCTGTCTTGAGCAAATGTCTAATTAAGAGACCAAGCTCGTGGCATCTTTATTTTGGAATATATATGTTCCCGCAAACCACCAAAATTTTGGATCTGTTATTAATGCCCTAAAACAAGACAATTTCTGGAATTATGGCAGCGAGTTAATAAACATCCTTTTTTGTAATAAAAAATGATAATCGCCTAGTCCCGCCTGATGCAACAAATGTCTAATTAAGAGATAAAGCTCGTGGCATGTTGAGAGTGTTACTGTCCTTGAATGCAAAGAAAAATAGCCGACAAACCGCGTTATAATGGCATTTATAAGTGATGGAAAGTGTACTAATTCTAATTTTTACGATTGGAATTAGTACACTTTTTCTATTTGAAGCTGGCGGGTCGAGTGTTCTATGTCCTATTTCGATAGTCGAGTGTGCGAATGTCCAGTTTGGCAGGTTGTGTTGATTATGGTAGTGAAAGTAGAAGTGAGCCTTGATATGGTAGCGTTTGTGGTATGTACGAATCGGTCAGTTTGGTACCAAGGAGTGAGTTAACGAAAATAATATTGAATTTATGCTAATTCGGTTAAAATATCGAAAATTCGCAGGAGAGTTGTATACTCGACGTGTATGACAAAAATTATTCTTTTTTAAGGATAAATCAGCTATGCAAGAAATAAATGTTAATCATCATTTATCACAAATTTCAACTGAATATACAATCCATGAATTGAAGGTTGATACTATGGTCAGTCAAGCCGATTTAAAGTTGGAATAATCAGCAAAAATAAGTAAACGTTTTCAATAGTCTGCTACAATAGAGTATACTCAGTTGACCGACGTTGAAGTTATTCAACGCTTACTGGCTTTCAATGATGATCTTAAACAAGCTTATCGTTATTATCAGGACCTTATTCTCGCGATCAATTATCGTAGTAAGGATGAACTCAATCATTTACTCGCAATTAAATGGACCCAGCTTCCCCAATCACTTCAAAAAGTTCAACGGACTCTCCGGAGGCATCGTAAAGAGATTATCATCAGCTTTAAATATGGTGACTACACGAATGGTCCAGTCGAAGGAACTAACAATAAGATCAAAGTTATTAAACGAACTGCTTATGGCTTTCGTAACTTCTTTAATTTTCGGGCTCGAATCCTGCTTGCCCTTCCTAACTCA
>ERZ841116.688-NODE-688-length-22738-cov-11.124014_pt1 | contig 22738 bp, 12 predicted proteins | sample MGYA00519875_ERZ841116 | MGnify/ENA primary metagenome ERZ841116 (study PRJEB31850, sample SAMEA3708889) | human gut metagenome | biome: human gut; feature: human-associated habitat; material: faeces | place: China | collected 2014 ... | reverse complement strand
ATGCCGAACAGCTTTACCAAGGCTGGCAGCGAGCAATTAAAGCCGCTCAGTTCTTCAGCCATGGGGAATAAAGTGCTGGGGATAATTAAGCTGTGTCCACTGACATTCCGCATGACCTTAGTTCCACGTGAGAATAAAGCATTGGGTAGGTCCTAGGAATGATTCAGCTGCGCCCTAGGAGGAATGCTACTCTTTGGGGCAGTGATTTGCTTGAACGGCGGCACATTGATTATGCTTAGCGGCAAAATAATAATTGGCAAAACGCCTTGCTTGGTCTGGCAAGGCGTTTTCAAATTGCAATGCCGATTGAAATCAGCTATAATTATTTTGTAAACAAAAAGGCTAACGTGAGGGAACACGTTAGCCCGAATGTCCTTGAAAATCGACAGTGCTTACACTTCAAATTGATTAAAGTTTCACACCATCTTTACGAGTTGCAGCTCTAAGATGGTTTTTTCTTTTTGGTCAGAAATGACTGACCATGTAGCAGCCGGCTATAAGGGAAGCAATCACAATGATTACGACCGTGGCCAAGGCTGCGTACTGAACGCCAATCGGTAAGCCATGCAGTTCGTGCAGAACAGCGGCAAGACTTTTTAAGTCGGCGCCATCTTGATGTCGGTTTGACACTTATGGATCCCTTTCATAATGATGGGAAGCGTCGTGCATTTTTTCAACTCCTTCATTGGCATCGCTCCCTTCGAAAAGCGAAGCACCGCCAATGTTCTTGGACAAAAATATTATACCATAATCGAGTCAGCAGCTAACTGGCTCGATTTTTGGTAAAGTTCATCTGATTGAATCGTTATTTAATTAAGAATAGCAGCTAGTTGTTCAGTGAATCGTCATGCCAGCCGATTATCCAGCGTTGGTCGTGGCTGGCATTTTGTCGGAAATCCTTTCTAGGTTATAATAGTTCTAGAATCGATCTGAAAGAAGGGATGACGATGCAAGAGAAAAAGGCATTTCACGTCAATGGCTATTTAGGATTGATCGCTGCCATTGCGGTCGCGGTTTTAGGAGTGTGGCTGGGCTATCGAGGTTACGCTGGCCAGCAACACGGAGAACTGGCAGTCGGGGTCGTTTTAATTTTGCTGGCTGCACTGTGCGCTTCAGCATTGACGATCGTACAGCCTAATGAAGCTAAGGTGCTGACTTTTTTTGGCAACTATATTGGCACGATTCGCGATGCCGGCCTGTTTATGACGGTGCCGTTAACGGACAAGGAAAGCATTTCCCTGCGAGTACGCAATTTTAATTCTGAGATCTTGAAGGTTAATGACTCAAAAGGGAACCCGGTTGAAATCGCGGCCGTAGTAGTCTTTAAAGTCGTTGATACGGCGCAGGCTCTGTTCAATGTTGATGACTATGAGGAATTCGTTGAGATTCAAAGCGAATCTGCCGTGCGTCACGTTGCCAGCGAATATCCGTATGATACATTTGATGAGCAGGATAAGCTGACGCTGCGTGGGAATCCGACTGAAGTTTCTGACCGCTTGACACAAGAACTGCAGGAACGGCTTAACGTGGCTGGCGTGCAGATTTTGGAAACGCGGCTGACGCACTTGGCATATGCCACGGAAATTGCCAGTGCGATGCTGCAAAGACAACAATCCGCGGCGATTCTGTCAGCACGTAAGATTATCGTTGAAGGCGCCGTTTCGATCACAGAAGATGCTATGGAGCGGCTGGCCAAGGAAACGGATTTAAATCTGACTGATGAACAGCGCTTGCAGGTCATTAACAATATAATGGTAGCAATTATTAGTGAACGCGGCACGCAGCCAGTAATCAATACTGGAAAATAACTGAATTTATCTTTAAATGCTTAATCGCACGCTCTAGCTGTCAAAGGCAGGGCGTGCGATTTTTTATGAATGAGAACGAGGCTTTTACCGTACTGCCAGTTGATGGTTAATTTAACCGGTTTAAGTCTTGGAAAGTGAGATTATTAGGGTAGTGGTCGGAAATGGGGGAGAAGTCCGGGGGCAATTTGGGATAGTGGTGGTTTGCCTGGGAATACTGAAAATGGGTTAGCGAGCATCGCAAAAAGGCTAACTTAGTGAAGAAAATCAGGCTTTGACTAGTTGAAGGCTTTGCGATTACCTACTATTCGCTGATTTTGAGCCAGAAGTAGGTAGGTGTATATTCAATTCGCTTAACTTTACCTACTTAAATCGATTTTTTCCGAATAGTAGGTAAAGATGTATATTTAGGCGCTGATAGAAGTTGATTGGGCTAGATCGACTTTGTGAATTACCTACTATTATGGGATTTTTGTCCAATAGTAGGTAATGTTAGGGATCCCAAACTCGATATACATTGATTTTTAGAAAAAGTAGGTAATGATATTTTTGTCATATGTCATTATGCAGGATTTTTTGCATAATGCGTGTTGCTGATTTACCAGGCGAAGTAAATTAACGACATTTCCGGCCAGCAGCTAAATTATGACTGCTAGACTAAATTTTAGACAGATGATTTGAACCAATGATGGATTTGTTATTTCTGTGAACTGATTTTAGATGGCTCAATAAAATGCTTTCGGATTGCTCATTACATTATCGTTACTGGCGGATAGGAGAGCTGCTTGCGGTCAGTCGTTGAACTATTCCATGAGCAGAGCCAAGTCAATAAATGGGCGATTAGATTTTACGCTAGTTGTTGGATTGTCGAGCTTCCGCGCACATGACTGAGTTCATAAATCTTGTTACCTTTGATATTTAAACATACTGAATAATCGGGTCCATCAACTGAGCCATAACACCAGGTGAACTGCTGCAATACCAGTCAGCAGCTTAAAAATGGGTAAACAAAAAAACTGCCAGGCAACAGGAAAGCTGGCAGTCTTTATTACTATTATAGACTGATTTTTGATTGCGTCTGATTGCTAAAGCGAGAAATGTTTCAACGAGGTGCTCAATCAAGCTGGATACGGAACCTGATTGATTAAAATGATTCTCGACCTTAACGAAGAGATAAGCCGCTCATAGTTAATTCACTATAAAAATCGAAAGGTATAGACTAAGAGGAGATCGATGTCTAAGCGGACTTAACCAACCAATCATGCCCTCATTGGTAAATGAAACTAACTGTGGCACCAATCATTTCAATATGAGGATTTAAAACAAGGAGAGGTACGTTTCGCTTGTTTTGAAAGGTATCGGCAAAGCGAGCCTGTGAATCTCAACTAAATTCGGTTAATGCCAGTTGCGGAAGAAAGTTAAATAACTGGTTATAGGAAGTCGATATTTCCATGGTATCAACCGAAGCAGACTTCATAATTGCGGGAGTATAACAAGTGAAATCTGGCCAGCTTGAGGAAAAGATTAGAGAAAGGGAAAATATTTATGGGAGTCTCGACGATTTCTAATCAATCACTTTGAACAAACCGTTTGGGAGCTGGGTTCGATCATCATGGGAAACCAAGCTGGACACTATTGAGCTTCAGCAGGCGAATAAGCATTGTCGGCTGGGTCGCCAATCAGTCAATAGTCTTGAAAAAGTTTTAAAAAGGAAACAGGAATACACATCAGTTATTGCCTTATCACCTTCTTAAGTGTTTAATGTAAAAGCCTTACATTAATTCTTATTATAAATGACGAGAGACAGTTTAGACAGTATATGTTAGATACACTGAGTTTCGGAAGTTAATGCGGTAAAGCAAGGAATTTCAAAAGCTTAATTGACTTAATTTCGATAATTTAGCCTAGTTGAACGATTTAGCCGATGATCAGTTAAGATAACAAAAGGAGCAGCTGCAATTAAGCGGCTGCTCTTTTATGTATGTTTAGAATTGGTAGTCTTCAATATCGTTCAAATCTTCTGGCAAGTCAGCGAAGGCTAATAGCTGCAGTGGTGAAAGAATCTGAGCAGCTCCCATAATTCCGCGAACCTGACGCTGTGAGATTGGGTCTTCAGAAGTCAGCCAGTGTTGAATAATGTTGACCATCAAGCCGACGTAGATCTCAAACAGGTAGTCAAGCGGAATCCGGACTGGCAACTGTTTTTTAAGATTCTGTACGGATGGGTCATTGGCTGCGACCAGTTTAGGTGCCCGTGCCAAGAGTTCTTTATAAACGGCTTTTTTGATTTTGGAAAGGAAGTTAATGTCACCATTGGCAGAAAGCAGGATCCGGGTAACTTCGCGGTGCTTAGCGCAGGCCTTGACTGTCTCGACAAAGGCTTGGTCGGCCAGCTTAGCGATTTCAACCTGGTCAGCAGTTTCGTCAAGCTGAATAACTGCTTCCCGGTCCTTCTTCATGCCTGCGACCAAATCTGAGATCATGGCGTCTTCAATTTCGAAAAGAAGATCATTTTGGTCGTTGTAATAGGTATAGAAAGTTTTACGACTGACTTCAGCTGCTTCGATAATGTCTTTCGTAGTAACTTCATTCAATGGCTTTTCTTTCAATGCATTGATCATCCCAATGCGAATGCGGTTCTTAGTATTGATAATGCGAATATCGGTCATAATCGATTCATCCTTTCAGATACATCTAAACTGAAATTTATTTTAAACGTATGCTTGTGTAAATATCAAGTGAAAAGTTAATTGAAATCACAACTTATCCCGATGGAAATTTTATTTAATAAACTAATCGTATCCTTAGTTGATCAACTGGTAAATTCTAGAAATAAACGGTTGTTATAAAATGACACTAATTCTTTATTTTGTACACACTAATGACGTAATAATCTGTTTATTTAACCTTGCTAAGGGCTGTATAAGATAGGTTCGCCTCGAGATTTCAATCAACACTTTTTGTATCATATAGTTGAACTTGTGTCAATTTTCGTGAAGATGGTTATATAACGATAACTTCGAAGTGATATAAAAACGATTTTGAATTGAAGAAGACAAGTTAAGTTAGAAAATCTATCGTGGCAATCTGCTACGATTTTGGATGCTTAATTAAGTCGATCTGGTTGAAAAAATGAAAGATATCTTGGTGAGCGGATGAATTTCTATATCAGATTTGAGTTCGCTGATCCAGTTTCAGTTTTTACATGACGATTGTTGGAACGCAAATATAATATTATGAAGAAAACGTTGCCTATGGATGGAGTTCCAATAAGGCAACGTTTTTTTGCTGATTTTATATAGATGAGCAAATTAAATATCGATTGAAAGATTAAATTAGCAGAGGACATTTGATTTGTTATGACCAAATTTAAAACGATTTTGGCTAATTTCGGTAAACACTTAGTTGGCTAAAGAAACTCAATTCAATAACAAAGCGCTATATAATAAGTTTTTCTATGCATATGAGTGTTGTAATAACCGATTAATATAACCTTGCCAAGAAGTGTGTAACATCCTTTAAATAAGAGATTTTAACCCTTCACCTCTTGTATTATATTCAAAACAGTTCGTCAATTTTCTGGAAATAGTTATAAAACGATAAATACAAAATTAATGGATTTTGATGAAAAGAGTAGTCATGAGAGGTGTTTATATTGAAAAAAGCGAACAATCGAGACTATGCTGAAGCCAAAGAGGCAAGTAAGGTCAAGCTTTATAAGACTCACCGCGGTTGGATGAGTTGCCTGTCCCGGTTCTTTTCGCTGATGAAATTTGGCAAAAAAGAAGAGATTTCAGCTAATCAAATTAAGCTTGAGAAGGGATTTGACGATGACGCGCTAAGCGGGCCGCTCGATTCCTATGCTAAGGGATTGGCTGCTTTTGGGGCAGTGCTAGGAACGACGGCGCTGCTGCAGGGCAATGCATCCGCTGATACGACGCAGGTTCAGCAAACGATTGATACCGCAGAATCACAAGTCGTTGGCTCAACTTCGGAATCAACTTCCAGTTCAGCATCCGTTTCGACTTCCATGTCAGAATCTGTTTCAACATCGATCAGTACTTCAACCAGTCTGGCATCAACTTCTACGTCAACCAGCAGCTCAACTTCTGGTTCCGATTCAGCAGTTTCAAAATCGAGTTCAACTTCTGTATCGACATCAAGTTCTCAGTCAGCAGCCAGCACGTCTGATTCGACTAGCCAATCAGCATCCACGAGTGCGTCAGATGCCAGTGCCAGCCTGTCTGAATCGTTGAGCACGTCAACGGCAAGTCAGGCACAAAGCAGTACTTCCACGGCATCATCAACTACCAACGACTTGGCGGCTTCGCAAACGGTTGCTAAAGCTCGGGCACTGACGTTGCGACTGTTTGCGGCATTGAATACGACGGCCAACACGTATGGTACGCCAATCATCAGTAGCGATGGCCTGTCAGTAACGTATTACGGTAAAGGGATTGATAGTGTATCGAATAATCCTATTTACTATATCGTTAAAGTTACCAACAATCTGAATGGAACGGTTTCCTTTACTATTACATACACGATAAAGGATCCGATTACCGGAGAAATTTCAGCTGGTCCATCATCGAGATCCGATGTTTACCACTTTGGTAACAGTATTTACGCGAAGACCGCAACTTTCAATATGGGAAGCGGCTACTCAAATGGAACGCTTACTTCAGTGGTAACGCTGGATGCAAATGGCAATACTGTTTCTGACTTGACAAGTGGCATACATTTGTACAATACGAGTGGTAACTCTTATGACTTCAGTGATATTGATATCCAAGGTCGTGGCTTAACCTACCAAAACATTAATGGCAGCACCAAATGGAATAATTATGGAAAAAACAAAGTAATTTCAGAACAGATTACGGTTACTTTTAATTATAATGAATCATCAAGTAATCTGAATTATACGATTGTGCCTTACGTTTCCTATACCAACGGCTTAAATGAAGGAAATTATTTTACAAATTCTGTTTCTGGTACGGAGCCAAGCAAGTCCAACAGTACTTCAGTGTCACAATCGGCCTCAAACAGTCAGTCGGTTTCAACCAGCAAGCAGGCTAGCCAATCCAATTCTCAGAGTACTTCGGCTAGCCAATCAGCTTCGACGAGTTTGTCACAGAGCGCAAGTAAGTCTGCTTCAATCAGTGCATCACAGAGCGCAAGCAAGTCTGCATCAGTAAGTGCGAGTCAGTTCGCTTCGATTAGTGCATCACAAAGCGCAAGCAAGTCTGCATCAACAAGTGCAAGTCAATCAGCTTCCACGAGTGCATCGCAAAGCGCAAGCAAGTCTGCATCAGTAAGTGCAAGTCAGTCCGCATCGACTAGCGCATCACAAAGCGCAAGCAAGTCTGCGTCAGTAAGTGCAAGTGAGTCAGCCTCAACTAGTTCATCATTGAGCGCAAGTGAATCAGCCTCAACCAGTGCATCACAAAGCGCAAGCGAATCCGCATCCACGAGTGCATCCTTGAGTGCGAGCGAGTCAGCCTCAACTAGTTCATCATTGAGCGCAAGTGAATCAACATCGACGAGTTCATCACTGAGTGCAAGTGAGTCGGCCTCAACCAGTGCATCTCTGAGTGCAAGTGAATCAGCTTCAACTAGTGCATCCTTGAGTGCGAGCGAATCAGCTTCAACTAGTTCATCACTGAGTGCCAGCGAATCGGCATCAACGAGTGCATCGCTGAGTGCAAGCGAATCCGCCTCAACCAGTGCTTCATTAAGCGCAAGCGAGTCAGCTTCCACGAGCGCATCACTGAGTGCAAGTGAATCAACTTCAACGAGTGCATCCTTGAGTGCCAGTGAATCTGCATCAACTAGTTCATCACTGAGTGCAAGTGAATCCACTTCAACGAGTACTTCATTGAGTGCGAGCGAATCCGCATCAAGCAGTGCATCACTGAGTGCGAGTGAATCGGCCTCGACGAGTACTTCATTGAGTGCGAGCGAATCAACTTCAAGCAGCGCATCCTTGAGCACCAGTGAATCTGCTTCAACGAGTGCATCCCTGAGCGCCAGCGAATCCGCCTCAACCAGTGCATCGTTGAGTGCGAGTGAATCAGCATCGACGAGCGCATCACTAAGCGCCAGCGAATCAGCATCAACTAGTGCATCCTTGAGTGCGAGTGAATCGGCCTCAACTAGCGTTTCTCTGAGTGCCAGTGAGTCCGCATCAACCAGTGCATCACTGAGTGCGAGTGAGTCGGCTTCAACTAGTGCATCCTTGAGTGCAAGTGAATCTGCATCAAGTAGCGCATCGCTGAGTGCAAGTCAATCGGCCTCGACGAGTGCATCCTTGAGTACGAGCGAATCAGCATCCACTAGTGCATCGCTGAGTGCCAGTGAATCGGCCTCAAGCAGTGCATCCTTGAGTGCAAGCGAATCGGCATCGACGAGTGCATCCTTGAGTGCGAGCGAATCAGCATCGACTAGTGCATCCGTGAGCGCAAGTGAATCAACTTCCACGAGTTCATCGTTGAGTGCGAGCGAATCTGTTTCAAGCAGTGCATCTTTGAGTGCGAGCGAGTCCGCATCCACGAGTGCATCACTGAGTGCCAGTGAATCAGCATCAACCAGCGCATCACTGAGTGCGAGCGAATCGGCATCGACGAGTTCATCACTGAGTGCAAGCGAATCAGCCTCAACTAGTGCATCCTTGAGTGCAAGTGAATCCGCATCGACGAGCGCTTCATTAAGTGCGAGTGAATCTGTTTCAACCAGCTCATCCCTGAGCGCCAGTGAATCCGCCTCGACGAGTGCATCCTTGAGTGCAAGCGAATCAGCCTCAACTAGTGCATCTCTGAGTGCGAGTGAATCGACATCAACTAGTGCATCATTGAGTGCAAGTGAGTCCGCTTCAACTAGTGCATCCTTGAGTGCGAGTGAATCAACTTCAACTAGCGCATCTCTGAGTACAAGTGAATCCACTTCGACGAGTGCATCACAAAGTGCAAGCGAATCTGCGTCAACGAGTGCTTCTCTGAGTGCCAGTGAATCAGCCTCAACGAGTGCATCTCTGAGCGCAAGCGAATCGACTTCAGCAAGTGCATCCTTGAGCGCCAGTGAATCCACATCAACCAGTGCTTCACTGAGCACGAGCGAGTCAACTTCCACGAGTGCATCCTTGAGTGCCAGCGAATCAACTTCAACTAGCGCATCACTGAGTGCGAGCGAGTCAACTTCAACGAGTGCATCTCAAAGTGCGAGTGAATCTGCCTCAACCAGTGCATCCTTGAGTGCGAGTGAGTCAGTTTCCACGAGTGCATCACTGAGTGCAAGTGAGTCAGCTTCAATGAGTGCATCCTTGAGTGCGAGTGAATCTGCCTCAACCAGTGCATCCTTGAGTGCGAGTGAGTCAGCTTCCACGAGTGCATCACTGAGTGCAAGCGAATCAACTTCGACAAGTTCATCACAGAGTGCGAGCGAGTCCACTTCAACAAGTGCATCATTGAGTGCGAGCGAGTCCACTTCAACAAGTGCTTCTCTGAGCGCAAGTGAGTCTACTTCCACGAGTACATCCCAGAGCGCCAGTGAATCCGCCTCGACGAGTGCATCCTTGAGTGCGAGCGAATCAGCTTCGACTAGTGCATCCTTAAGTGCCAGTGAATCTGCCTCAAGCAGCGCATCACTGAGTGCCAGTGAATCTGCATCGACGAGCACATCGCTGAGTGCCAGTGAATCGGCTTCGGCTAGTGCATCGCTGAGTGCAAGTGAATCGGCATCAACCAGTGCATCACTGAGTGCCAGTGAATCTACATCGACGAGTGCTTCATTGAGCGCCAGTGAATCTGCGTCCACGAGTGCATCCTTGAGTGCGAGTGAATCGACATCAACTAGTGCTTCTCTGAGTGCAAGTGAATCAGCCTCAACTAGTGCATCACTGAGTGCAAGTGAATCCACTTCGACGAGTGCATCCCTGAGCGCGAGCGAATCCGCTTCAACGAGTGCATCTCAAAGTGCCAGTGAGTCAGCCTCGACTAGTGCATTATTGAGTGCCAGTGAATCTGCCTCAAGCAGCGCATCACTGAGTGCAAGTGAATCAACTTCAACCAGTGCATCACTGAGTGCAAGTGAATCCGCCTCAACTAGCGCATCCTTGAGTGTCAGTGAATCAGCTTCAACTAGCGCATCGTTGAGTGCGAGCGAATCGGCTTCAACTAGTTCATCACTGAGTGTGAGTGAATCCACTTCAACGAGTGCATCTCAAAGTGCAAGTGAATCCGCATCAACTAGCTCATCCTTGAGTGCAAGTGAATCCGCATCAACTAGCTCATCCTTGAGTGCGAGTGAATCGGCCTCAACCAGTGCATCTCAAAGTGCAAGCGAATCAGCATCGACAAGTGCATCACAAAGTGCCAGCGAGTCAACATCGACAAGTGCATCTTTGAGTGCAAGTGAATCAGCATCGACAAGTGCATCCTTGAGTGCAAGCGAGTCCGCTTCCACGAGTGCATCATTGAGCGCAAGCGAGTCCGCTTCAACCAGCGCATCACTGAGTGTAAGTGAGTCGGCATCAACGAGTGCTTCATTGAGCGCGAGTGAATCAGCCTCAAGCAGTTCATCACTGAGTGCGAGTGAGTCCGCCTCAACTAGTGCTTCTCTGAGTGCGAGCGAATCTGCCTCAACCAGCGCATCACTGAGTGCAAGCGAATCCGCCTCAACGAGTGCATCACTGAGTGCAAGTGAATCAACTTCAACCAGTGCATCACTGAGTGCAAGTGAATCCGCCTCAACTAGCGCATCCTTGAGTGTCAGTGAATCAGCTTCAACTAGCGCATCGTTGAGTGCGAGCGAATCGGCTTCAACTAGTTCATCACTGAGTGTGAGTGAATCGGCATCAACGAGTGCATCGCTGAGTGCCAGTGAATCTGCTTCGGCTAGTGCATCCCTGAGTGCGAGCGAATCGGCCTCCACGAGTGCATCTCAAAGCGCAAGTGAATCTACTTCCACGAGCTCATCCTTGAGTGCAAGTGAATCCACATCGACTAGTGCATCACTGAGTGCAAGTGAATCGACATCAACGAGTGCATCACAGAGTGCGAGTGAATCGACTTCAACGAGTGTATCTCTGAGCGCAAGTGAATCGACATCAACGAGTGCATCACTGAGTGCGAGCGAATCGGCATCGACGAGTGCATCCCTAAGTACCAGTGAATCCGCCTCAACCAGTGCATCTCAAAGCGCGAGCGAATCGACTTCAACGAGTGCATCCTTGAGTGCCAGTGAATCTGCCTCAAACAGCGCATCCCTGAGCGCAAGTGAATCGACTTCAACAAGTGCTTCGCTGAGTGCCAGTGAATCCACTTCGACGAGTGCATCACTTAGTGCCAGCGAGTCCGCCTCCACGAGCGCATCCTTGAGCGCAAGTGAATCAGCTTCCACGAGCGCATCCTTGAGTGCCAGTGAATCTGCCTCAAGTAGCGCATCCCTGAGTGCGAGTGAATCAATCTCTAAGAGCGCATCGCAAAGTATTTCAAAGAGCCAGTCGCGCAGCCTATCGGAATCAATTTCCAACAGCAAGGTGAACAGCATCAGCCAATCCATTTCGGAAAGCATTGCTCACAACACCGACTCCAATTCAGGCGGTTATGCTGAAAACAACAATGGCCGTTCACTGATTGAACCAGTATCGCTGGTAGACGTGCAGTCGTTTGACAGCGTCGCACCATCAGTTGAACAGCCAGCAACGGAAAGTGTTGTATCAAGTCAGCCAACGCCGGCTGCTAAGAAGCAGGCTGAAAAACTGCCACAGCTCAGCGGTTCTGATGATTCTCAAGCAGGTATCCTGGGACTGTCAGCCGTAATGCTGGGTGCATTGGCTGCTGCCTTTGGACGCAAGCGAACTGATGAAGATAAGTAACTGATCGATTGATATTTAAAAAGAAGAACGTTGCATCATGGCAAAAAGCCGTGATTGCAGCGTTTTTCTTTTTAATCACCTAAATCGCCAAAAAGTTTCGAAAGTCACATCAAAATATAAGTTGATGTTGATCTGTGCAACATCTGTAATTAACGGCCATTTCGAAAAAATATTATGTATATTGTTATTAACTGCAATAACGTTTATAAAATGATAAGTGTAAGAGGGAGCGATGGTTATGACGGTCTACATTACAAATATGCATGGCCAAATGAGAAACAGTACGGCCCAGATTGCTCAAAATATGGCTGCTCAATTTGCTGATGAGATTGGCATTAAAGAGTTGGGCTACTACTTTTATGATGCCTCGGCCGAACCTGCTGGCGAATTATCAGCACGGTTGGACGGCATTCTGTCATCATTGACGGTTGACGATATCGTGATTCTGCAAGAGCCGACCTGGATGGAGATGCAATGGCAGCAGCGACTGGTTGACAAGATCAATGCCTACCGTCAAGAGTATCGCGTCAAATTGATCATGTTCGTGCATGACGTAGCGCCGTTGATGTTTGACAATCCCGCGCGCGTTCCGGAATGGATTGACTTTTACAATCAGGCTGACGTTTTGATTCTGCCAATGCCGCAGATGAAGCAGGAATTGGACAAATGGGGTCTCAAGGTCAAAAAAATCGTTTATCAGCAAGCTTGGGACGCGTTGACTGCCGATCAACTGACTGGTGAATCGCCATATCGCACGGTGCTTAATTTCGCGGGCAGTCCCAGCAAGTTTACTTTTGTCAATGACTGGCACGAAAAGGTTCCGCTTGAGGTTTTTGCCGATCCAACCGCTCCGCTTGACAATCCTCAGGTCAGATTTCAAGGCTATGTACCTAATGAGCATCTGATTGAGTGTCTGCATCAAAACGGGGGCTTTGGTCTGCTTTGGGAAGCTTCGCCCACGGTATATGAATACATGAAACTCAATGTCAATTTTAAATTCGGCTCTTATCTGGCAGCGGGTTTGCCGATCGTTATTCATCGCGGCATCGCGCAGGCGGATCTTGTCGAAAAATATCATCTGGGCAAGGTGGTCGACTCGCTTGCCGAAGCCAGTGAATGGGTGCAGTCGGTCACTGAAGATCAGTACCGGCAATTAGCTGATCATGTTTATCGATTCGGCTGGCTCAATCGGCAGGGAATGTTTACCAAACGGGCGCTGACCGAAGCTGTTTTTCAAGCGCGCCTGGAAGAGTAGGCTTACGTGATTAAAAAGACAATTTAGTATGCCTAGAAGAGTGGTTTGATGCACGCAAAAGAATCGTTTAATGCGCTTAAAAAACGATTAAGTGCACATAGAAGAATGACTTAGGGTGCTCAAAAAATTTAGCGTATTTCAAAGAATCGTTTTTCTAAACAATCAGCTAGCGCGCCCTGAAAAAATAATTTAGCGCGCAACATCGATTGAAGAACGGAAGAATCGTAAACGAGCAAAGGGGTTGCAATGCTTTCTGAAACTAAAGGGATTTTAAAAAAGGCCGGCTTTACGCTGATGGCGATCACGATCTATCTGTTGGGCAGTCAGATTCCGGTACCGGCAGTCAGGATCACTCACCACTACCAACAGCTGATGCATGAATCCTCAGTCAGTGCCCTGGCTGCCATGTCGGGGGCTAATCTGCCGAAACTGTCGCTTTTCAGTATTGGCTTTACGCCGTTTATGGTGGCGATGATGGCAGTTCAGCTGGCGTTATTGATGAAGCTGCCATATCTGCGGGAGCTTTCGCAGCGGCAGATTCTTCTGCTGCAAAACCTGCTGACGATGCTGATTGCCGTTTTTGAAGCACACCTGTTAGTCGGCAACGCGCGCCTGATTGATGGTCCGCTGGCAAAAATCACGGCAATCGCGGCATTGACGGCTGGCGCGATGCTGGTCACCTGGCTGGGCAATCTAAATGGCAGTCGGGGGATCGGCGGGATGGTCGTACTCATCATCTGCAATATGATGCGGAGCGTGGCTACACAGGCAGGCAAACTGTTTCAACAGTTGGCGGCAAATTGGCAAGGCTGGCTGCTGATCATCGGAATCGTGCTTTTGAGTCTAGGGCTGATCTGGTTTTTAGCGGCTTTTCGTTTGGCTCGCTATGAGGACGCGCAGATCAGATCCTATCTGCCAAGCTACACGCCGCCTTTGATGTATCCAATTGGGCTTAACCTGGGCGTTATGATGACTTTTATGATTGGAACGGCGCTGGCGGTACTGCCGGCTTTGATTGGCACCAGACTGGGACACCGCACGCTTTTGTTGAATTCACAATTTCAGATCAGCTTTGCGGCTGGCTTGACCTTTTTATTGACCTACTTTTTTGCGTGGCTGCAGTTCAATCCTAAGCAGCAGGCCAAACAGATGCTGTACACCAATAGCTATCTTTTAAACGTGCAGCCGGGCAAGCCAACGCAGCGCTATCTGCGGCGGCGTTTGTTTAGTCTGACGTTTTTTGGCGCGCTTTTGGCAATGGGCGTGATTGTCATGAGTCTTTCCGGTTCTTTAATCAAAAATGAATGGGGCAGCATCCTCCAGTTGATGGCGCAGCTGATCATGCTGGTAATGTTTATGAATGGTCTGATCGATAAACTGGATGAGCTTAGGATTCCGCGCCGCTATGCCAAGTTGAAAGGAGATCTGGAAAATGAAGTATTTCGTGCCGGCTTGGCAAAACGAGCTTGACGACTGGGCACATGCCGTTGACCGTCTCAAGTTTGACGATGCCATCAACAATTTAAAGATCTTCATGCGTAATGATGCCCAATGCGGCGTGATCGTCAGTGAATACGTTCCGCAGCTTACGGCACAGCTCAACGAGGCGGGACTGGCACCCGAGAAACTGCTGACGGTATTTGATCTGGTGCAGGGCGTTACTGATCCGCGCGCCCGGCAGATTTTGGATCTACCAGACTTTAACTGGCCGCGCGGCACCTGGTTTGAATACGATCCGTTTCGGGTGGTGGCTTACTGTGATGACCAAAAGCTGGCACAGGTGATTTTTAACGCCCGGGGACAGATTCTGCGGATTGAGCGTTTTGAACACGACAAGCATTTCCAGGATCTGGTGATGGATTCGCGGGGCTGGCTATCTTGTCTGCAAAACTACGATGAACAAGAGCAGCTGGTTGAGCGGGTGTTTTTAGATCCAGCCGGCAGCTGGCGCGTCAAGGAACGGATCGCGGATGGCCGTGTTTTTGTCAATCCGTGGTTTGCCAAAGATTTTAGCGCGGCCGCATACCAGGATCGGCAGGCACTGATTGACGAGTTTTTGCCGCGGCTCATCAAGCAAAATCTTGACGCTCAACAAGACGAGATCATTTTTACGGTGGCTGATCAGCAGCGGGCCAGCCTGTCATTTTTTAACGGCTTTAAAATCGCGGCCGTCATCAGTCGCTGGCATGCTTTTGAAGAGTTTTTGCCACGGCTGAATGATTTTACTGGGCAACTGGTGACCGACTCGGCTGCCGTTGACGCGCGGGTGCATGAATTGCTGGGGAATGAACGCGAGACCCTGCTTTTGCCGATCTTTTCAGCTCAGTTTCATCTGGGGCATAGTCAAGAGCAGCTGGAGCAGACGATTCTGTTGGTGGTCAACGAACTGACACCGGCTGAACTGCGCGCTGTTTTGGCCCGGCTTTTAGCTCGCCTTGATCAGGCACGATTTAATGAAAATCTGAAGCTGGTCGGCTATGACGATGATCAGCTGAGTCGTGCCGAGGAGACGATCAAGGAATTGGCCCAGGACCATTATCCTTTGATCATGATCAACCCAACGCCTGAACAGCTCAAGCCAAATGAGGATCTGCAGGACGCGGACCTTACGCCGGATATGGAAGAGCTGTCAGCCGCGCAGCCGATTCCGATCTATACCAAGCGGATCGCGCAGCCTAAGGACCTCTTGACCATGTTGGATTCAACCCGCGTATTGGTCGATCTCAGTATGGCGCCGGATGATTTTATTCAGATGGTGGCCGTCAGCGTTGGCGTGCCGCAGATCAATCGCACGGCAAGCGAGCTGGTCACGCATCAGCAAAATGGACTGCAGATTAAGCAGATCAGTCAGCTGGATCAAGCCCTGGACTATTATCTAGGCTCCATGAAGCACTGGAATGAGGCGTTGGTGAGTTCAGTTGCCATGATCAATCGCTACTCGGATGAAATGATCATGAATGCCTGGCAGAATCTTTGGTAGAAAGGGAGGCTAAGAATTGAAACCGATTAGAGTCTTGCAGCTGGGTGGCGAAGACTGGTCGCAGACGCTGCGGATTCCCGCTTGCGTGCAGTGGTACTTCAACGACCTGGCGCAGTTAAAAGTCAAAAAAATGCGGTTTGAGCTTTTGATTATTGCCGACCAGCTGGAAATGACCCCGGTTGAATGGGAGCAGCTGCATGCCAAGGTTGATCCATATAACGTGGTCTTTTTGCCTGGAGCTGCCGGTGATGAGCTGCAGCAGTATTTTTTGGCGCGGACGCAGGCACGGTTGTTAAAAAGCGATCGTCAAGCCTTTGTGTCGGCAATTCCTCAATACTACTATGTCGGTCAGCAGGGAATTGGGATTGGTCCGGATGCTTTTTCCGTCAGTCCCAACTATCAGGGAAGTCAGCGCTGGCAAGATTCCGCGGCCTTGGAGCTGACGGTTGACAGTGATGACTGGCAGCCGTTAGCCAACCTGCGCACCAATCTGTTTGTCGATCCTGATCGGCAGCTGACGGTCTGGCCCGTTTTTCAGCATGATGCCAACGTGGAGATTCGCTACCGCTTTGTTTTGGTTTATGGCAGTGAGCGCCAGACTTATGAGTTTTCCGAGGCGCAGCTGCAAAAGCCGCAGGTAATCCCGACGCCAATCACCACTCACAACCAGTTTTTAAGCGCGATCGTCTTTGCTAAAGGAAATGGCCAGATGACGCTGGGCAACCTTGAGCTTCGCTGGGCGCGCTATGGACTGGGGACGTTTATCAATGGCGGGCAGGCTTGGCAGGATCTTGAATCGCGCGATGAGGTGCAGTTCTTCTTTAATCCTGGTGATCTGCGGCCGCCACTGTGCGTTTATTTTGCCGGCTATCACTCCAAGAAAAGCTTTGAAGGCTATTTCATGATGAAAAAAATGAAGGTTCCCTATCTTTTGATTACCGATTCGCGGCTGGAGGGGGGCGCCTTTTACACGGGACCGTTTTTCAACCAAGCCGTGCCGAAGATTATTGATCAGCATCTGCAGCTGTTGGGATTAGTGTTTAATTTAGTAAGATAGGAGATGAAAGAAAGCGGTATTTTACGAATTTTGTTATATATTGATAAAAGAAAAATACAGCTTATCGATAACTGTCTTCATTGGTCATTCAATTGCTTGTGTAACGTGGGGGTGGCAGTGAAGAAAGCGAGGGGAAAAACATGCTATCAAAGAATAATCGGCAAATGCTTGATCATAAAATGGAACGGCGATCATTTCGTTTTTCGCTGCGGAAACTGAATACGGGCCTGGCTTCCGTTGTGTTGGGCTTTACGTTTGGGTACGGCCTGATATCAGATCAGCCGCTGGTTCATGCTGATGAGGCGGCTTCCTCGTTAAGCAGTGCTTCACCAAATCAGCATTCAGCAGCGGTCAGTGGGGCAGATGCCGAAACGAAATCGGCAATGCTGGCTTCAGAAGCAACGAGTGCGGGTACCGAGACAGCTTCATCCTCAGCTGGCCCTGCTTCAACTGCTGCTTCTGCATCGGCAGATCTTGACTCAGCGGCTGGCGTTCCTTTATCATCAGACGTTCCGACATCTTCTGCAGTGGGCGAGCAATCAGCCAGCGCACAGGAGCCAACTGCTGCCGCCAGCCAGACGATTGCTGAGCCGGCTTTTGACAGTGCCAATGCCGCGATCCAGGAAAACTCACTGACGCTTTCTGGAACCGAGATCGGCAACACTGGGAACAGCCAGCGCGATATCACGGCAACGATTTCTTATACGGGGAATGCTGGCGACAAGGTAATCTTTAAGCTTCCAGCCAACCAGGATGGTCAAAACCAGGTTGCCTACTATATCGTTGGGGCCTCGTCGCTTTCGATTGCCGACACGACGATTACCAATGATATGGTAAATGGTTTTTATTACGTTACCACTATCCTAAAGCAAAGCGGCAGCATCAGCCAAAAGATCTCGATTGCCAGCCGCCGCAATGATTCTTTTGATGGTCAGCTGATTGACGGCGAGTCGATTGGTCAGCGCGAGTTTACGGCGACCCTGTCTGCAGTTGACGGCAATGGCAACGATTTGGGCTCAACTGCCAAAACGTTTACGCAGATCATCAGTCCTGACATGGATCCAGCTTTGAGTCGCGAGCCAAGCAGCGAAGCCTCAGAAACGCTTTTGCCAAACGTTGACTACACGTACAAGCTGGATTTGAAGGAAACCAAGGGCATCTATGATAATGAAAAATACCCAACTGCCCGCGTCAACGGCAGCGTCAACTATGGAACGACGATTACGATTCCGGTTCCCGCCAGTTTTAAACTGAATGCTGACGCGACGGCTGCTAAAAATGCGTTTACGGATGGAACGACGATCACGCAGGCGCAGACGGGGGCTGATATTATCATCACGGTGCCTAAGGGAGCAGGATCGATGCTGGCCCAGGCTGACGTCCCATACTATCTGGTCGGGCAGTACGTCGTGAGCGGCAATGTTGATGAAACCGTAACGGCTGATAGCAACATTACCATCGTGCAGAACCTTAACGATCAGCAGGACCATCAGCTGATCAAGACGCTGAATCAGCCATGGACTGAAAAGCTGAACTCAATCGCGCAGCCAGGCAAGCCGGGTGGATCAGCAGCTGGCGCGTGGGATGACAAGACGATCTCAATCAGCGACGCGACGGCAAGCAAGCCCTCTGCAACCAAGATCTCAACGTTTGGCATCCAAAACATTACGATTTATGATCTGAACGACGCGACACTGACGTTTACGATCGCGGATGGCTTTAAGGCTACCGGAATCACAACGGCCAAATTAAACGGCGTCACCAAATACGCATACGTGCTCTACTATGCTGATGGCACCACCAGTCAAGGAACGGTAGCCGCCGGAGGAACGATCAATGGCAAGGGGACCAGCTCGATTCGCAAGGCCGTCTTAACTCCGGATCTGATTAAAGCGGGGGCTGCCACTGATGTTGCCTTGTATGCCATGAATGGTACGATTGGCAACTACTTTTACATTAATGGCCGCTTGACCGATAAGTACGATGACGGCACGGCGGTTCAGGTTGGCGATCAGCTGACGAATACGCTGACGATTGGCGGATCCAATCTGATTTCAAGCGTGCTCAGCGTTACCCAGACGATTACGGGCGGGCTGTCCAGCAACTTTAAAGGCAATGGCGGTGGGGGCAGCGGCTACGCGGGAACCATTGGCGTCGGCTCGATTACCAATGGCTATGCTGGTGAATGGCCGACCTATGTTTTGGATCACCCAATTTTTTATATTAAGCTGCCGCAGTATACGTCATTTAACCCAGATCTTTCCATTTTTGAAGGCAATCCGGTAGTCTCTACTTTCTATGTCAATAACGGTCAAGAACAGGTTGTCAAGCTGGACTACAGTCAAAGCGATTATGTCTTTGATAACAGCAAGCTCTTTACCAGTGATACCAATGGCGTCTTTAAAGTAGCGTTTGACATTAACAACGATGCCTTGCCGGGGCTGTATCAAGGTCTGGTTTACGTCAAGACCTCAACGCCGCTGCCTAAGAATCAAAAGGCAATCAACGATAAAAAGCTTTATAAACCGGAATACACGGGCGGGATCGTTACTGATGATACCTATGCAGCCAACGCCTTTTCCACGCAGGTTCTGAGTCCGGGCGCTGAATTTACGATTGGCGGGGTCAGCCAAGGGAATGCCGATGGGACCGATTATCATAATCACGGCAGCTCGCTTAATTCTGGCGATGATTCAATGAGCTACAAGCTGACGCCTAAGAATCTGACTGGCAGCGATCTGACCAATTCGCGAATCTATGTCAACCTGCCCGACAATGCCGACGTGGTGCTGACTGGGCCAGTTGCGGCAAATACTACGGGCAGCGTGATGGTTCTTTATTCAACCACGGCCGTTGATCTGAATGACAATGCCGAACCGGATACCAGCAGCTGGCTGACGGCTGATGAAGTGATGGACTGGTCGCAGATTAAGAGCTTTGTGATTCAGCAGCCAACGTTGGCCAGCTCAACTGCCGCCAACCTCAGCAGCATCGTCGTCAACGTCAAGGACCGCACGCTGGCTGATGACGCGGGCAAGCAGCTGGCGTTGGGCTATAAATCATATGCCGATCAGTTTGCAACGCCGATCAAACAGCCAAACGCGACCTATGTTCAAGTCTACGGGCAAAGTACAGAAACTAAAACGGTAACGCGGACGATCAACGTTCACCAGCCAGATGGCACGACTGCCGTTACTACACAGACAGCTACGATTACTCGAATCAATACGGTACAAAAGGATGGTACGACCACGACTGGGACCTGGAGCACGGCTGGCTGGGAGTCGTTTAACGCGCCTGAGTTTGCCGGCTACACGCCAGACATTGCATCCGTTGCTGAGGCAGTCGTTGATGAAAACTCAACGGATCAGACGATTGACATCACCTACCAGGCAAATGAGCAGCAGGTATTGATCAAATATATCGATCTGGATGAAAACGATCGCGTTATTGATGAGATTTCGTTAACCGGCCCAACCAACACGCAAAGCGACTACTCAACGGCCGCGCGCCTGCAGGAACTGATTGCACAGGGCTATGAGTTGGTGGCTGACTCTGTTCCCGCTAAGATTATCTTTGATTCGATCGATGACATTGATGGCCAAGTTTCGCAGGTCTATACGGTTAAGCTGCGGCACCAAACGCACGCGGCAACAACCAGCAGCTCAGTCACGCGGACGATCAGTTACGTTGATGAAAAAGGCAATCTAGTCAATGGTTCGCCTGATGGCAGCAGTACGTACGTTCAAACCGCGACCTTTAATCGAACCGCAATCATTGACAGCGTAACGGGAGAGGTTTTAGGCTATGACGTCGATGGTGATGGCAAAGTCGATACTACCGATGCTGATGCGGCCTGGATGCCAAGCAGTGCTGAACTAGGCGCGGTCAAGTCAGCCGATCCAGTCACGCTGGGATTTGACTACGTTGACCTGGCCACGGTTGGATCAGCTGCGGTAACACCGGGGCAACAAGCGCTGACGCAATCAGTTGTCTACAGCAAGGCCAAAGTGTCCGGGATGATCAAATACGTTGATGACGTGACGGGCAAGACTTTGAGCGAGTTTGAGCTGCCAATTGGCGAGGTCGGTTCTTTGATCGGCTACACCACGGCTGATCAGATCAAGCTGTATGAAGAACGCGGCTATGAGCTGACATCCAGTGATTTTGTCGATGGGACGCAGATCTATGCCAAAGCAGGCAATGATTTCGTGGTTCACTTTAAGCATGCCATTCAAGTGGTGACGCCTAACGATCCTGATCCGGTAACTCCGGGTGATCCGATCAATCCAAACTATCCGGATGGTCCCCGCTACCCAGCCTATGTTTCGCGCGCCAACCTGGTTAAAGACGCGACCCAAACGATTCACTACGTTGGGGCCGGTGATCAAACGCCAATTGACAAGGTTCAGACGCAAAAGGATGCCTTTACGCGCACGATTACGATTGACAAGGTCACTGGCGAAGTGCTTGCAACCAGTGCCTGGACCGGCTCATTTACATTTGACATGGAAGATACGGGCGTGATTGAAGGCTACCATGCTGATAAGAAAACGGCGGGCGGATTGACGGCAACGGCTGCTGAACCAGATGTAACGGCAACGGTAACCTACATGCCAAATGGGAAGCTGATTCCAATTGACGCGGCCGGCAACCCGATTCCAGGAGCGGACACGCCGACATATCCGACTGATCCAACCGATCCGACAAAAGTCATGGCCGACGAACCAATTCCGGTAATTCCAGGCTACACGCCGGTTGATCCCAGTCCGGTTACGCCAATTGATGCCGGCAAAGACACATTTGTTCCATATACGCAAAACGAATACCAATTGACGGAACAATTCGTTGATGAGGATGGCAACGAACTGGCGCCAAGCAAGAACGGTGCCTATCATTATGGCGATTCGTTTGACGTAACTGGGGATGCTCAAGTGATTAACGGCTACGTTCTGGTCAAGCAGGAAAACACTGCCGGTACGTTTGGCGAAGGCGATCAGACGGCCAAGTTCATCTACAAGCAGGTCGGCAGGATCATTCCGGTTGATGAAGCGGGCAACCCGATTCCAGGAGCGGACACGCCAAGCTACCAAAACGACCCAACCGATCCGACAAAGGTTGTGCCAAATGAGTCCGTACCAGTCGTGCCGGGCTACACGCCAAGCACGCCAACCGTGACGCCGACTGATCCAACGCAGGACACGCCGGTAACGTACATTAAGAATCAGACACCGATCGCGCCAGAAGTACCGACTACGCCTAAGACGCCGGAACAGCCACAAGCGCCAACTGATCCTGCTGAGTTGCCAGTGACGCCGAATGTACCAGGTGAACTTGACCACTCGACGGATTCGGCAGCAGTTGAAAATAATGCTAAGGCCGTTTCAAGTCACGACAAGGCCAATGATGCCAAGCAGCTGCCACAGACTGGCAATGCTCAACACGGATCGATCCTAGCGATGATGGGGTTGGCACTTGCCGGTTTAGGCTTTGGCATTGGTAAACCTAAGAAGCGTAAATCGTAAAGCTGATTAGTCTTGCCGTCAGCTTGACCTACAGAATCGACAACGATAAAAACGCATCATCCCGTGTTTGGGGTGGTACGTTTTAGTTAATGGTTGTTTGAAACTTAAGACGAGCCGGGCCGCGGCAGCGAAATATTTACGATTAGCGAAAACTAGCCTTAGCCATGCTGCTTAATGCGTCAATTAGGGAGTGTAAATTTAAAGGAGGTATTGAAAAAGGGAAAGCCCTCCCCGTATGATTGAAA
>ERZ841116.668-NODE-668-length-23312-cov-12.459819_pt1 | contig 23312 bp, 18 predicted proteins | sample MGYA00519875_ERZ841116 | MGnify/ENA primary metagenome ERZ841116 (study PRJEB31850, sample SAMEA3708889) | human gut metagenome | biome: human gut; feature: human-associated habitat; material: faeces | place: China | collected 2014 ... | reverse complement strand
GTGATCGCATATTGCATGGGAATGAAAGTTTCTTGCGGTTGCCGAAGCCCAATCGATGGGGGCAATTGCCTATGGATCGTATCATTAATTTGGCCACGCGATCTGCTATTGAAATGCGGGATATGGGCTTTAACTTGGTTATTGGGCCTAATGCTAACCTTGGCGTACCGAATATGTCCTATACATCCGATCCCACGTGGGCAGGTCACATAAACCTTGCCATGGTGGAGCGTTACCAAATTAATCATATGTGGTCCGCTTATAACTACTTTCCGGCGGTGACCTTAGGGGATGCATCCTTTGGCTCAGCTAATGAGGCGAAAGCGTATCTCAGCAATAATGATGTAGCTGTCTTTAAACGGCTCATCGCGCAGACGACGGCGAATAGCTATATGCTTGTGATGAGCCATATCCAGATTCCTGCTATCGATAACGAACACTTGGCGAGTTCCTCTAAGCCGATTATTGATGGTTGGCTTCGCAAGGAGCTCGGCTATAAAGGTATCGTTATGACGGATCGTATCGATGTGGGTGCGTTGCAATCCAATCAAAAGATAGGCGATTACGCTGTGGCCTCTATTTTGGCGGGCAGTGATCTCATTCTTGTTGATGCGGATACGATTCATATCGATGAAGTCCATCGTGCGCTGACGCAAGCGGTGGCGGATGGAACGATTACGACCGAGCGCCTCAATGAATCGGTTAAGCGCATCTTGTTGATGAAAATGCAAACGCAAATTGATTTATAAGATATTTAGGAATATCAGATTTTGTAATCAGGAATTTACGAATTAGATATTTACAAGTTAGATATTTACTATTAAGAAACTTAGTATAAGAAAATTCAGTAACAATTTAATATGCTTTACATGCAAATGACGTGCTATACCTTTTGGGTAGCACGTCATTTTTAACATATATAGATTAAACTATATAGATTAAAATCTATAGTTTAATATGTATAGCTTATCTTATAATGTATAACTTATATAACCATGCCTTATAGGATATGTTGATATCAAAGGTATATGAAAATAAAGTAATCATAAGGCCTTTTATGATGGTAAGGCAACACGTATCGCATAAAAGCTCTGATTTGATGCGTAAAAAAATTAACATAATAAAAAGCTATGTTAACTATATGAAAAAAAGTTTAATAATGATTTAAAATTATGATATAATAATTTCCGTAAATAGTTGGAGGTGAGTATATGAATTTTGTGGGACGTGCTGAAATTATAGAGCGTATCCAGTCCCGAATTGCAATGGGCCAAATGAGTTTATGTGTTGTATATGGTCCTCATCGCAGTGGTAAATCCTATGTGGCTTCGCAACTTGTACGCCGTCATAAGGCGATATATTTGGCGGGGCGCATGGCCAATGAATCAGTCCATGTGGCTGATATAAATAGAGCTCTTGAGGCACGTTTTGTTCCTGCTAATGCTCAAGATACATTCGAGCCTGTAGAGAGTTTGCAGCAGGCTTTTGTGAGACTTTTTGAAAGCAGTGTGAAAACACCTCAGACTGTGGTGATTGACGATTATCCATCCTTGGTGGAAGCAGTTCCGCAGTTTCCCATTCACTTGCGTGATTTATTAGATACCTATAAAGATACGAGCCGTTTGAACATCATTTTGATGGCGAATGGTATGGAACAGCTCGATGGCCGCATCATTGGCGATCGTAGCCTCATTGCTCCTTTCGTGTCCGAATATCTTGAGGTGAAACCATTTTCCTTGGTTGATATGAAATCTTTGGGCCTTCACTATGCAAAGGATGATTTGCGCACCGTCTTTGCCGTAACAGGTGGTTTGCCTGCCTATGTACAATACTTTGATAATGGTGAAAGCATCGATACGAATATTATTAATTTGTTCTTCTCAGTAACGGGAGCTCTCTTTGAAGAAACACAATATATCTTGCATCGAGATATGAAAAATATAACCGGAGCCAATGCTATTTTAACGGGCCTTGCTAGCTTGGAAAGACCGTATTACGTGGAGCTTTTACAAGAAAGCCAAATTAAAAGTGGTACCTTTACATCTCGTTTGAACGATCTCATGTCTATGGGACTCGTGGGTCGCATTCAAGCAAGTAACCGTGGGAACGCAAAGTACGCGGATTACCATTTTACGAACAGTATGTTCCATTTCTGGTACCGCTATGTATATAAATACTGGGGCGATATCGTGCGCGGTTATGGCGCTGATGTATATTATAATCATGTAAAACCGCAGCTAAAGGACTTTGTCCAAGCCGCGTGTATTGCGATTTAATCAGACAATTTCAGATTGAATACTATTACTTAAAGATTGAATACTATTACCCAATGATAGTATATATTTCCTCTAAAAAATGACACCACATTACATATGTGGTGTCATTTTTAGTAATTATATATTTTCAGTAATTATCCTTTGGATTACATACTTATGTTGTACTTTGGATAGAAATTAAGGTTCAAATATAACAGAATATAGGGAAATTCCAAGGAATTGCTGATTTGTCAAAACACTCTTTCCGCGGTATTGTGTACATAAGCGCTATGCCATGGCAGGAAAGGGGATTTATGTTATACACAAACGAAGAACCTTTAGTACAAAGAATATGTATTAAAACTGCAAACTTACAAGGTGACAATTATCAGTCAGAAAAGCTAGAAACACAAGCATTACCATCTCATTCTTTACTATCGAAAGCTAATGAGTCTAGGGAAAGTATTCCAGAGGAGTTGAAATTACAGACTCTCGTCTGTGGTCATCAAGTTTTATCGTCCTTGTCGGACAAGAGCCTCGTGTCCATCTGTCAAAAGCCGAATATGCGGATTCAGACGGTAGGATATCAGCCGTGGTCCGCTGATGAGCTTCGTCATGATGCGGCACAAATCGAGCTTTGTCGCAGGTATCGACCGCTCATCTTGCACTATACGAATCGCATGGGAAACCGTGAGTTCCGCGAGGACGTAGAGAGCTATCTTTGGGCCATCCTCATAGAATCGATTTATAGCTTTGATTTGAATGGGACCGTACCGTTCCCAGGCTTTGTGAAAGCTGGCATCATGTACGGTTACATGAGGTACTGGAAGCGTGAGCGATTGCGTTATCGCCGTGAAATTCACATCCCAGATCGCACCACCGATGATGGAGAAGTCGCTTTTGGTATGGATATCTTCGCATCTGGCGAGAATGTAGCGGATATGGTGATGAGTGCCGATGAAGAGCATAGACTGCGAGCGCGCCTCGTGTGGGCCTTGGGCAGACTATCTTCTGATCAACGAGACCTATTGCGCCGTGTCTACGGTGAGTGCCAAAGCTTGGTATCGGTTAGTGAAGAACTGAACTGTAGTCGCCAAGCCATCCAACGGCGCCACGAACGAGCTATTCGAAAGCTGCGTAGATATTTGAGTACGGACTTTGAAGTCTTACGTGTGCATTAGTTATTATAATTTAATTTCTTATTTATATCCTATATATTGCATATTTCTTTTAATCTCGATTAACAAATATACATAAAATATGCAATTCTCAATTTAAATGAGAAAATAATGACACATCAAGGTATATATAACTTTTACAAGATCATAAAGTCTTTAAATATACGTAAATTTCTATAGTTTTGTATATATATTTACAAATTATACAGGCTGATATACAATTAAGTCAGCAGCAGATTAAAGCATGCTAATCTGCTTTCACAGAACACGTGTTCATTGTATTGTTGAAAGGAATGTTCCTGATTAGATTGGAGAGGATTCCATGGCAATAGATGATAAACTAACAGATTTGATGGCCGCTCGGCTATCTAAGGGAGAAGATTTGGATTTGATCTATACGAATCCAAAGAATCACATTGTTTGTTTTATTCCTACCTATCAACCTAGTGGTGGAGACAGTACGAAGTGCTATTTTGTGGATGGACGCGAAGAAATGGTCCATCTGCCGATGCGAACGATTACGCGAGAGCTGGCGATGCAGGAAGGGCTGAGACCCAATTACATCATGACCAGCGACGGTCGACGCAGCAGCTATACCGCACCTAAGACCTATGGTCCGCATCTAACCTTTGCTCATATTAAATGTCGCCGCCCTATCGGCAAGGACGTGGTGTACGGCCTCTTTAACGTGGCTATACCCTATGAATATATCGTTACGGAAGGTCCGGAACCTGATACGAGCTATATTCACGTGGGGAACTTCGCACCGATTCTGGTGTATCAATCCCCGCGTCACGTCAAACACAAACTGAACGAAGCCATGCTAGAACACTGCAACTACGTGCGCAAAATGCTAGCCCGCATCAAACTCAGCCAAAACCCACAAGTCGTGGCCGAACTATTTATCGCCTGGAGAGACCTAACGAGATAATTCGTTGGACGGTGAAAGTAGAAATAGGAGGGTGGAGAGAAATCTGGAAAAGGAGGATAGGCGTATAAGAAAATAAACGAAACTGCGGGAGCAGATGAATTATTAAAAACGAGTTACATATGGCACCTCAATAGAGCTACCTTATATAAGGTGGCTCTATTTTCATATGTTTTTCATTAATGCTAGTGATATGCTATAATAGACTTAGATTTAATCTTTGGAAAACTAAATCTGCGCCGTTGTGATAGTGGCGCGGTTAAACGGCATTATTTTAGATCGCTAAAGTGCCTTTTGGGGTGGATTTACAATCTCCGCCGTTTTTGGCATTTTAGAACCAGTAAATATCTGTTGTTTCGAAGACAGGGTTAAATTAAATAATCCCCTGATGGGGACGGAAACATAATAAGTGAATAAGTCATAAGCTAGATATAAAATTAAGGTTAAATTAAATAATCCCCTGATGGGGACGGAAACGTATTAAAACGGCACTTGAAACTATTAAATGGACAGTATATTCAGTTAAATTAAATAATCCCCTGATGGGGACGGAAACGGTAAGAATGCTCTAATAGTTAAAATTTCTAGTTCATTTTTGTTAAATTAAATAATCCCCTGATGGGGACGGAAACAAAATAAATTAGATGGTAACAATGCATTTGTTGGTGGTATTGAGTTAAATTAAATAATCCCCTGATGGGGACGGAAACTTTTATTCCATTCAACAGGTAATTCTAATGTCAAAGTCATAGACGTTAAATTAAATAATCCCCTGATGGGGACGGAAACCATACGCTGTTACGGAAAGCATTAAGCGTTTTCATAGCAGAGTTAAATTAAATAATCCCCTGATGGGGACGGAAACGATTGGTTGTATGAAGTGGGTTAATAGGTGAAAAAAATATGGAGTTAAATTAAATAATCCCCTGATGGGGACGGAAACTTTGTTGATTATCATTGTACATATAACTATGACGAATGCCTGTAAGTTAAATTAAATAATCCCCTAATGGGGACGGAAACAAATACCGTTCGCCCTCATGTTCGTTGATGCTCCAGAATAGGGTTAAATTAAATAATCCTCCAATGGGAACGGAAACTTTGTTGTGGTCCAAGTTGCATACAGATCTCATTAAATCTACCGTTAAATTAAATGATCCCCTGATGGGGACGGAGACGCACCATATTGACCATTGAAGATGTCTTGATATGCATCGAAGGTTAAATTAAATAATTCCCATTAGGGGACGGAAACTGTATTCTTTCCCCTCTACATCAGTTACATTTTTAGCCTTTAAGTTAAATTAAATAATCCCCATTAGGGGACGGAAACTTTCTTTTAGGATGCTCATTAACATAGCGTTTTGAGCTTGCAGTTAAATTAAATAATCCCCATTAGGGGACGGAAACCGTTCATGCAAATCTAATTTGTTGATTTCTGGATAGATGTCGACGTTAAATTAAATAATCCCCATTAGGGGACGGAAACCTAACGCCAGGCTTTAGTTTGCACTGATCTAAACGAATTATACCTAGTTAAATTAAATAATCCCCATTAGGGGACGGAAACTACCAAGGTTTGAAATAATCGTCCAATCGCTGCAATATGTTTAAGTTAAATTAAATAATCCCCTGATGGGGACGGAAACTTGACATACATGCCGGAGTATACTTGCGTAGGATTTGTAAGAGTTAAATTAAATAATCCCCATTAGGGGACGGAAACCTTCCGGATCTATGTAATATGAATCGTTTATATCTGATTTATCGTTAAATTAAATGATCCCCTAATGGGGACGGAAACCTATCGCATGGATAAAAAGTAATAGCGTTTTTCACTAAAAGAGTTAAATTAAATGATCCCTTGATAGGGACGGAAACGGCAATTCAATAGTCATAGTCATATGACCATACGCATTACGACGAGTTAAATTAAATAATCCCCTGATGGGGATGGAAACGTATCAACAGCATTTTTTATATCAGACCATTTATTTTCTGGTAGTTAAATTAAATGATCCCCATTATGGGGCGGAAACATGTTTTGTAATGTCGTATGTCTATAGGCTTCCTTTGGAGTTAGTTGAATTAAATAATCCCCATTAGGGGACGGAAACTCCGCAGCATAGGGTGATTGTTCATCAGGGAACATCGCTTTTGTTAAATTAATTGATCCCCATTAGGGGACGGAATCCTATAAGATATCCTTTTTGTGATATAATCTACGTAGAATAATAGAGAAATAGTTAAATTAAATAATCCCTTAATGGGAATGAAAACTGCATGTACTTTGCGGACTGATTCAAATATTCGTCAGATATTGTGTTAAATTAAATCATCCCTTGATGGGGACGGAAACATGGTTGATTTGTTAATATGTTATATCTAGTTAATAAGAAAAGGTTAAATTAAATAATCCCCTGATGGGGACGGAAACGTATCAACAGCATTTTTTATATTAGATCGTTTATTTTATGGTAGTTAAATTAAATGATTCCTATTAGGGGACGGAAACCTGAATTCGCTACGCTCCCAAGTCCTAATCGCTGCATTCCAGTTAAATTAAATAATCTCCCAATGGGGACGAAAACCCAGTCAGCCGTCCAAACATAATCTACACCTTCTGGCCATTTAGTTAAATTAAATAATCCCCATTAGGGGACGGAAACCGTTTCTCCGCCTGTTAGCGGTTAAATTAACTCGGTGCGTTTATGTTAAATTAAATGATCCCCCTTAGGGGACGGAAACTCATCGGCGATTGCCGATACCGCACCCATACCTAATTCAGCAGTCTGTTAAATTAAATGATCCCCATTAGGGGACGGAAACCAAACAAGTCCGCCTGTAATGATTTGTAATAGGAACTGGAAAAGTTAAATTAAATAATCCCCTAATGGGGACGGAAACGGGAACAAATCCCAAAATGCTTCGGTGTAGATAGAAGCAAACACGTTAGATTCAATGATTCTCCATTAGGGGGCGGAAACTTTTCTCTATGTAATTTAATGTATGTTTTCGTTCCGTCATCAAAAAGTTAAATTTAATAATCCCCTCACGGGGCCGGTTCTTATGTCAAAAACTCATATAAGTACAAAAATATAGCCAGTATATTCTTTTTAGTGAATATACTGGTTTTTTTGTATAAATCGGATGGTTTTTCTATTGGTTTTAAACAGAAATGAATATATAATGAAGTCAATAGGTTTTTTATTTCTTATGTAGAGTTTGGAGGCGATGTGATGGGTAAATGGGATGCACTGGTAAAGGGTGCATTGCTTCATGATATCGGCAAAGTCGTGTATCGAGCTAATCAGGGAACCGATGCACATTCTAAGCGCGGCGCTGCTTTCATTGAGCCCTATTTTTCCGATATGGGCTTAAAGCAAAGTATTACTCATTGTTTGAAGTATCATCACGGGAAAGAGCTTAGTGCAGTTCAACTAAAAAATGATGATTATGCATACATTGTGTACGAAGCGGATAATATTGCTGCAGCTGTAGATCGTCGAGATCTTGAGGAAGGTGAAAATACCTCTACACAGAAGTTTGATAAAGAGTTACCGCTTCAATCAATCTTCCGTGTATTTGGCGGTAAAACTAGTACTCAACCCTTACAGTATTATCTACGTGGCATTGATATATCTGACCATTTTAATTATCCTGAAAGTGATAAAACTATATGTGCATCAAGTGATAAATATAAGGCACTATATGATGTATTAGTACAGAACTTTCAGCAACAACCAATAGATAAGATGTCCGTTAATGAGTTGTTGAGAATTTATGAAGACACTGTGTCCTATATGCCATCTAGTACGGCAACAGATCAAGCCAATGATATCTCTTTGTATATGCACTCAAAGATAACAGCTGCTGTGGCACATAGTATGGTGCATTATTTTGAGGAACAAGGTATTACTGATTATAAAGAATACTGTTATCAGAATTCTAAAAAGTTCCGTGAAATGTCAGCGTTTCGATTAATATCTGGAGATATTTCTGGCATTCAGAATTTTATTTATACGATTCCGTCTAAAGGTGCATTGAAATCATTACGTGGTCGATCATTCTATTTAGAAATTTTGATGGAACAAATTGTAGATGAGCTATTAGATGCATTGCAGTTAACTCGGGCAAATCTTATTTACAATGGTGGCGGTCATTTTTATGTATTGGCTCCTAATACAAAAAAAACTTGTACTGCTATTGAATCTATGGAAAAATCCATTAACGAATGGTTCTTAACCGTATTTGGTACTAAATTGTATTTAGCACTTGGTTCCGCTACAGCAACAGCTGCCGAGTTAATTCAATCGCAACGTACATTATTCCGTAAGGTGAGCCAATCTGTTAGTGAGGCTAAGGCTAAACGATATTCTGAACAACACCTAACAGATCTATTTAATCCAAATAGTACGTATAATACAGTTCTTCATGGTGAGCGAGAATGTTCCATTTGTCACACTTCGACAGCAACATTATCGACTTATGGTAAGGATACCGATGCTGAGGCTTGTCCAATTTGTAATGGCTTGTATCGCTTAGGGGAACAGATTGTTGACAGTCGAGATACGGTCTTTGTATTAGCTAGCCCTAATACGAGTGATGATAGTGAAAGAATCCCTAAGGTTGAAGTATACGTTAATAATTTGAATAGCGATGCGAATAATTTGAAGTTATATCTTTATGTGGTCCCTGAAGCATCATTACAGAAGTTTGAATCTAGTCATGAGATTTTTAGAATTTACTCTAAGAATACAGCTAAAACTGGACATAATGTATTTAATCGTATTTGGTTAGCGGATTATGTAGCACGCAAGAATAATGGTCAAGTTTATGAATTTGAAGAACTTGCCGCATCTAGTGGCTTAGGGGATGATAAAGGTATTAAGCGACTTGGTGTATTGCGAGCAGACGTAGATAACCTTGGTGCTGCCTTTATCGGAGGCTTTATTTCTGAGGGCTCTGATAAATTTAAATATGGTACTTTATCACGCTATGCTGACTTATCTCGTGATTTAGCAATGTTTTTTAAGGTTGCTGTTAATAAAATGGCTCAAGGTGATGTGCAAGGTTTTGGTACATCTGTTACACCATTTACTATTTGGGCTAATAAAAAAGTTACGACTAGAAAAATTCACGTTATTTATTCCGGTGGTGACGATGTATTCCTTGTTGGTGCATGGGACGAATTGTTAGAATTAGCAATTGATATTCGTGAAAAACTGGCAGAGGTTACAGATAATAAAATTACTATGTCTGCTGGATTAGCCTTATTTTCTCCATCCTATCCAATAAGCCAAATGGCAGCGATTACGGGCCTACTTGAAAGTGTTGCTAAAGACAATGATGGCAAAGATAGTATTGCCTTGTTTGGGTTTGAAACAAATTCAAATGGTGAAGAGCGTATATGTCGTCATGTGTATAAGTGGGAGGAGCTCATTGATAATGTAATAGAAGACAAACTTTATACACTAGATCAATTGTTTGTTATTCCGGGGATTAATGAGGCTCAACCATCAAAACTGAAATTAGGGAAAGGTTTAGTTTATAAGTTGATGGACTTATTACAAGGAATTTTAAATGATAGAGTACAAGGTAAACATATTAATGTAGCTCGTATTCTTTATTTATTAGCCCGTTTAGAACCTAAGAAACATGATCCTGCGTATGGATCATATAAAAATTTTGTTACAGCAATTCATACTTGGATTCAAACAGAAGTAGATTGTAAAGCGTTATTAACAGCTTGCAACCTCATTGTTTACTATATGCGTGAGACGAAGTGAGGACAACTATATGGCACAAGATACATTTAATTGGAGTTTAGACCTTGTTAAGGTGGCTGAGGCCGTTATTAATAAGTTAGATAAGAATAAAAGCGGTAGTGCTTTTTTATTAAAATATGCACAATTACGTAAAATTTTATCTAGTGTAGTAGCAATTAAAAATAAACTGAGTGTTGCTCAACGAAGAAGCAAAGCTTTTGATAAGTTACCTGATGATATTGCAATGGATGTACGTTTTTTAAAAACTACACTTTTGTATCAAGCTGGTCGTATTGAAGAGTCTGTTGGTCGTGGTAAAAAAGTTTATCCAGTAAAGCAATTGATTGATATTAGTAAGCTTTTAAATATGATTGAAGATATTGGCACAGATGTTAAGCGTTTTGATTTACTATGTAAATATGTAGAGGCTTTAGTAGCATTCTATAAATATCGTTCTGTAGAGTTATCTCAATCACCAGAACCGGCATTTAATACTAATCAAAATAATCGTCCATCATTTGGTAACCGATAATAGGAGGAGCTTAACATGGAGAGCAATGATAAATTAAAATCTTTACGTGGTAAATTACTAATTACAGGTACTATTAAACTAGAAACGGGTATGCATATTGGGGCTAGTAATGATTTTGCACCTATTGGCTCTGTTGATACACCATTCATTCGTGATGTAGTTACTCAAGAGCCAATTATTCCTGGTAGTTCTATTAAAGGCAAATTACGTACCCTACTAGCTAAAAGTCATTGTAACGATTATATAATGAATGATATTAAAGAGGATAAAGAAGAAATTAAACGTTTATTTGGCTCCGTAAATCCTGTAAAACCAGCTCGTTTACAGTTTTATGATTTATTTATCACAGATGAAACTCGTCAACTGTTTGCTAATATAGAGACAGATACTTATATGGGTGAAATCAAGTTTGAAAACACCATTAATCGTGTTGATGGTAGTGCTAACCCTCGTCAAATTGAACGTGTTCCAGCAGGTACTGTATTTACATTTAAAGTCGCATATAACATTGAAAATGAAGCCGAAGTTACTGAAGATATGAAGATTTTACAAGAAGGTCTTGCATTACTAGGTATCGACTATTTGGGTGGTCATGGGTCTCGCGGCTACGGTCGTGTAAATATTTCTATTGATGATGTGAAGCCAGTAGGTAATAGTGCTATTAATACGCAGGATTTATTAGATATATTAAGAAAGTAGGTTGTTATTATGAACTACTATCTATATCCATTGCGTTTTCTTACACCGGTACATTTCGGGGATACCTCAGAAGGCGGTAGTTTAGAAACTATTTCTCTTACATTAGGCTCTGATGCACTATTTGGTGCATGTTGTCATGAAATCTGCCATGATACAGGTTTATTACAATCTTTTATCGACTCTGTAAAAGATCAACATATTGTACTATCTAGTTTGTTTCCGTACTGCATAGATAATGGGGAATATCAATTGTATGTACCTACACCTATCATGCAAATTGATTCAAAAGAGCTGCCTATTACAAGTTTCGCAGAGACAAAACGTGTAGCGACAGAGCAAAAGAAGATTAAGAAGATTGAGTATATCCGAGCATCACAGCTACAAAATTTTAGTCAGTATATAGAGGCCGATATTTCACAAAAATATATGCCTACCTTTGGTGCTAAACAAACATCTGCGCAGGTAAATATGCGTGGAGAAATGAGCCGACCATATTATGTGGGCAACTATCAATTCATGTCACATACGGGGTTATACTTTATTGCTGGTTTTAATGACGATGCAAGCCGGGAGTTATTTGAAGGCATATTTGAAGTTTTAGGACTATCTGGTATTGGCGGTAAACGCAGTGGTGGTTATGGGAAATTTGAGTTAGCTGACAATCCTATTAAACTAGAAGTTCAAGATATCTATAAAGATATTTCTGCTTTATATGCGTTGATTCATAATAAGCAAGGAAACATGATGTGCATTAGTGCCTGTGTTCCGACTAGTGATGAAGTGGCTACTTTAAAACCAGGTTCCTATAAATTACAAAAGCGTGGCGGTTTTGTGGGATCTGCAGGAAGTACGACTCAAGTGAAACGTAATTCCTATTACGTTGTTAAAGAAGGCTCTGTTTGTCCAAAAGCGTTAGTAGGACAAATGCTTACTATTACGGGGGATAGTTTACCTCATCCTGTATATCGTAATGGTATGGGCTTATGGATTGGGGTGGATTATGAGTAATCGTATAGATCATGCACAACTATTGCTCACTATTGTGAGCCCTACCAATATTGGTGGCCCTGAAAAGCTAACGACTAAGGATTATATGTATAATTACGATGCTGGTGAAGTATATTTACTTAATAACTACGAGTGGTTTCGCTTTTTAGCACGTCATAATAAATTAGCAGAGTTTGAATTATATATGCAGGATGAAATGATAAGGCCAAATGGTCGAACTATGTATGATTGGGCTAAAAATGCTATTGGTGCATCTCAACTAACAAAAGATACATTAAGGTCTGCTATTGGCTCAATTATGAAATCATCGATATATAATAAAGGGCGTAAAAACTCATTGAATGATATTACTCCTCAGATTCGTGGTGTTAATGGAGATGTTTATATTCCTGGTAGCTCGATTAAAGGCGTTATTGATAGTGCTATTATTTCGCATATGCTTCGTAGAGATACTAGATTTAGATCTACGGTACAACAAAAGCTGAAAGAAATTTTATATAAATATAGAGATTTCCAATATGATAAGAGGCGTTGTAAACGTGAATTTAGTTCTGTATTACGAGAAGTGAATAAGTTGATTGATCGTAATATACAAGTACTATTCAGGAATTCAGAAAAGAGAGTTAATGGTATTTTAGCTAGTGCTTTTCGAGGTGTTTCTGTTTCTGATGCCATGCCTATGGGTGCGATTCAAACAGAGGTACTAAAGAAAGAGGACTCTTGTATTGATGAAGATGGCACTCACGCTATTTCGGCACATCGTGAGTGCATTTTACCAAATCAGAAGTTCTCCTTTACAGTAACTCTTGATACGGCTATGACTAAAGAAATAGGGATTACTAGTATCGATCAAGTGTTAGATATTTTACAGGAAGATTTTGATGCTACTCATAAGTTATTAGCCTCTAAATTTAAGAAAGTAAGTCCATCTATTTTTAAAGCTCTAGAGCCAGCTAATGCTTATATTGGCAGTAATACAGGCTTTGTTCAAAAAACTATTATTATGGCTGCTTTCACAGATGATGAAAAAACAGGAATTGATATTATTAAAGCCATTTTAGATGTTAATTTCCAAAAGGCTGAACATGATCGTAAAGATACAGTTATGGCACCACGTGCAATCAAGTTAGTGAAGTGGAATGGCAATTATTATGAGATGGGAGGCATTCATATTGGCAGATAATATTGAGATTATGGCCATAGAGTTAGGAATAGCAGCAGATCCATCTATTAAAATTGTGCAGTCCATAGGTAGCGTGCTACATGGTGTCTTAATGGAGTTAGTTGGGACAGAATACGCAGGTCAGTTGCATGAAACGGGCCTGCGTCCTTATAGCCAATATATCTATTTTGATAAAGAAAAAGGTCAATATATTTGGCGTCTTTCTGCTGTAACAGCAGAGGCTGTTGAGCGTATATTACGACTAGCACTAGATATGCCTGAAAAGATTTTTTTGAAACAAAAACGAGGGCATATTTATATTCAAGATAGAACCATTTTAGAGGAAACCTCTTATGAAGCGTTAATGGCTAAGTTTTGGAGTGGTGAAGCAGAATATGCGCAGGCTAAATTGCGGTGTGTGACTACAACAAGCTTTAAGGTAGATCAACAATATACAATATTTCCTGAAGCCTTTCGTATCTATCGCTATTTATTGCGTCAATGGAACCAGTTCACTACGTTTGAAATGATGGACTCTGAAGATTTATTAGCTGCACTTGAATCGGCAGTTTTCATTCGCGACTATAATTTGCGAATGGGCATGTATGGTTTAGAAGGGGTTAAAATCCGTGGTTTCCGTGGAGAGATTGTTATGCAATTTAAGCGAAATTTAGTGATGCAACGCATCTTATCTCTATTGACCTACTATAGCCAATTCACAGGGCTTGGAATTAAGACCGCATTAGGTATGGGTGGCGTACAAAGTGAGGTAGTACAATGAGAATTCTTTATACCCCAGTAGGAGATACAGATCCTATTCGTGGTTGCTATGATGGAGGGATGCTTCATATCGTAAGGCATTATAACCCTGATATGGCAATCCTCGTATTGAGTAAGGATATGGAGCAAAAGGAAGCATCTGATAGCCGATTTTCTAAGGCTTTAAAACATGTGAAAGCTGATTTAGATATCAAGCTTATATGTACCGGTCTTGAAGATGTACATCGTATTGATACTTTACAACCGTTTGTTGACCATTTCTATGAGATGCTTTCAGAGTATCCTGATGCAGAGATATTGATTAACTTAAGCTCTGGTACACCTCAAATGAAGTTAATTATGTCTTATCTCAGCGTAGAGCATGATGCGGTACGAGGTATACAAGTCGATAGTCCTCAAGGTGGCTCTAATCGTTCTGAGCCAGCAGTTAATGATGACGAAGATATTGAAATCGTTATTGAAAATAACTTTGATGATCAAGAAGACACTGAAAACCGATGCCATGAACCTCAGATGGGATATATTAAGCGTAATAATCTTAAACAATCTCTCCATACTCTTATTAATAGCTATAAATATAAAGAGGCTATAAGTCTTTATCATGGCTATAAAAGAACCTTTAAAGATGGTGTTGTTATTGATGTATTACCGCTCTTAGAACATGCTCAATTGCGATTGGGTTTAGATTATGATGGTGCTTTACAAAAGTCTCGTAAAGTGGGCTCTATAAACTTATCTTTTATATTTACCGATAAGGTGCTACGCAAATTACATGAGTTTTTAATGCTTATGGAAGTGCGGTTAAAACAAGGTCAAATTGAGGACTTTATTTTAAAAACCACTCCATTTATGTATGAGTTGATGCGTTATTACTTTACTAAAGAGTTCCATGTAAACTGGCGTCAAGTTGAGAAAAAAACATCTATGGGCATAAGCCTTGATATGGTAGCATTTGAAAGCCAATATCCTAAACTATATACATCATGGAAGTCTAATACTAATAAACCTTATCGACAAGAGCTCCAATTATCTTTTTATCATATGTTACATATGTTGGAAGATCAGGATACAGTTGATACCTCTTTATTGAAGCAATTAAAAGAGATACGTAGAATTGAGAAAAGAATTCGCAATAAAATGGCTCATGAGGTTGTTGTATTTACAGAACAAGATATTTGTAGTGCTGCAGAGATTCAATCATTGCAATCTTTCTTACATCAGATTAAGGATGTCTTCTTTATTATTACTGGACAAGAAAAACAGAATAAACTAATTTACGATACTATCAATACATATGTGTTAGAACAAATTCAATAGTGTGAAAATTCATTAAACTGAATAATTTTATAGATTATCATCTTTAGACCTAAATTGATTCCTTAGCATATTCATTTGTATAAAAGGAGGCGACTATATGTCATCCTTATATGTTACAGAAGCAGGATCGTTTATCAAGCGTGACGGTGGTCATGTTGTAGTTGGTCGTAATAATGAGGTATTGTTTGAGGTCCCTTTAGAGCGAATCGAAGATATTACTGTTTTTGACTCAGTATCTATAACAAGCTCATTGGTAACTGACTTTATTGAACGTGGCGTACCGATTACATGGCTATCTGGTTATGGCAAGTATTTTGGTACTATAATCAATACGAATACTATTGACATTAACAAACATAAGAAGCAATTTGATCTGTTAGATGATAATGCATTTAGAGTGGCTATGTCACGTAAAATTATTCGGGCAAAGGTGCGTAATCAGCTGACTATTCTTCGCCGCTACGCACGTAATTTGGAAGAGGATATCAATATAGATGTACAGATTGCGAATATTAAATCTGTACGTAGTCATATTGGTGAATGTATGCGTGTATCTGAACTCATGGGGTATGAAGGGCTGATAAGTCGTCTTTATTTTGAAGCACTCGGTAAAATTGTGCCATCTGCCTTTGCTTTTACAAAACGTACAAAACAACCGCCTCGAGATCCGTTTAATGCCATGCTCGGATTAGGTTACAGCATGCTGTTTAATGAAATCTTAGCTGGTGTTATTAATGCAGGTCTCCATCCATTCGTAGGAGTCATGCATAGCCTAGCTAAAGGTCATCCAGCCCTCGCATCTGACTTAATTGAAGAATGGCGGGCGCCAATTATAGATTCTATGGTGCTATCTATGGTGAGCCGTAATATGGTAGATTTATCCGAATTTGATAATTCTGATAAAGGTTGCTACCTGACAGCAGAGGGGCGTAAGGCATTTCTAATGGCCTATAATAAGAAAATTCGTTCTGAAAATCAATATATTGATGATCGTAAAAGCTATCGTGAATCTATCTATAAACAGTGCAAGCAATTTGCTAGTGCAATTATACACGAAGATGTAGATTTGTATACGCCATTGGAGATTCACTGATATGAAAAAGTTTATCGTCCTAGTTATCTATGATGTGGTGGATAATAAAACGCGTAACCGTCTTGTTAAATGCCTGGAGCGTTATGGCGTTCGTGTCCAAAAGTCTGCGTTTGAAGCATTGCTTAATAGGAAACAATATGATGCTATGATGCGGCGAGCTAGTAAGATGATTAATCCTATAGAGGACTCCTTACGAGTCTATGTCCTTGATGACATTATAAATATCTATACTTGGGGTATTGGAGAACGTAAGGAACAAGACTGTATCGTACTTTAAATATAAATAGTTACTCTCGATTAATACTGTTACGATGTAGAGGTGTAATTAATAATAATAGAATCATTAATATTGGTAAAAGTATTTCAGAGCTTGATGTTTTGTATTGATGATTCTATTATTGTATTATCTATTTTCTTATATGATATAATGGGTCTAGAATTTAACTCCTGAGAAATTAAATCTGCGCCGTTGTGATAGTGGTGCGGTTTAACGATGTTATTTTAACTTGCTAAAGTGCTTTTTGAGATTAATTTGTAATCTCCGCCGTTTTTTGCATTTTGGAACCAGTAAATATCTGTTGTTTCAAAGACAGGGTTAAATTAAATAATCCCCTGATGGGGACGGAAACCCTATTAAGTTTAATAATAAATGAATCTATGTCGTTTAGGTTAAATTAAATAATCCCCTGATGGGGACGGAAACTAGAAGTAATCATATATTGATTATTTTTTAATTGTTTTAGTTGTTAAATTAAATAATCCCCTGATGGGGACGGAAACAATTGACCAGCTAGCTTATTTCTTGTTGTTTCTTTTAATTCTGGTTAAATTAAATAATCCCCTGATGGGGACGGAAACACCTTGAGACTTTGTTAGGTATTGGCAATTACTGCAGCAATGTTAAATTAAATAATCCCCTGATGGGGACGGAAACACTAATAATAACCTCCAATTAAAAGGGACTGGGAATTAATCACGTTAAATTAAATAATCCCCTGATGGGGACGGAAACTTGAAAGGTTAAGAGATACTATTGAAAGTACCCACAATATTCAGTTAAATTAAATAATCCCCTGATGGGGACGGAAACTGTTAGCCGATTGGCTAACCCTTTCATTATTAAAAATTGATTAGTTAAATTAAATAATCCCCTGATGGGGACGGAAACAGCAGCATTATTGCCGTAACAAACAATAATAAACTACTCGCAAGTTAAATTAAATAATCCCCTGATGGGGACGGAAACTGACCACTGCCACTATCATCAGTCTAGCACAGCATGCTCAGCGTTAAATTAAATAATCCCCTGATGGGGACGGAAACACGATTACCGCCACATTATCAGTATCACGGAGAAAAACACATGTTAAATTAAATAATCCCCTGATGGGGACGGAAACGATCATAGAGAAGGTTTTCCATATCTTTAGTGATGTTTACTTTCATCGTTAAATTAAATAATCCCCATTAGGGGACGGAAACTAATGCCATAGCTTGTTTTAGGATACTAACCGCAATCGATGTCTTGTTAAATTAATAATCCCCATTAGGGGGCGGAAACGCTTTTGCTGTCAAAAATCTTTTTGTACATTGTGTGATGTCCGCTAAATTAAATAATCCGCATTAGGGGACGGAAACGTCAATGGAATGTTGGACGCTTCGATTAAGTTCAAGGCTTTCTGTTAAATTAAATAATCCCCATTAGGGGACGGAAACCCATTTTTCATGGCACTTGTAATACTCCAACTTTCACATGGTGGTTAAATTAAATAATCCCCTAATGGGGATGGAAACTCTAAGCCATTTGCTAATAGCTTTGTAGCATATGTATGTCTAAGGTTAAATTAAATAATCCCCAATGGGGTCAGAAAAGCACTATCTTATTATTTGTAGATAGTGCTTTTTCTTATTTTATATAAATATTAATTTTTTAAGGCTGCCATTTCGAATATCCAAATCCCATCATAATAATGCTTACTACGAGCATGCCGTTACCAAGGGTAATGGCGCTTTCATTTGTGGCTAGGCAGGTAATAAAGGATCCGATGCCCATAATGATTGTGCCTAGTATAGCAGATAGTTTATGAATTGCCATGATAATCACCCTTTGCTTTCACTAACGACATTAGGTTTCACAATATACGTAATGAGTGCGTACAGTAGGGCACCGCTTACAATTCCGTTCAAGGATGGGAGGCCGAATGGAATGAATTTCACGCACACTAATGCGATGGCCCAAGTGATCCAAGGAACTAGATTCCATTTTTTGAAAGTCGCTTTGTGGTAATCGATGTATTTTCCACGATGAACTAGGTAAAAGTCCGCTAAGATAATACCGCATAGTGGAGGAACGATAATGCCTAATGTACTTAAGAATACAAAGAGAGAATCGATTTTATATGGTTGTGTCATTGTTGCTAATGCAGAGATTGCAATGAGCACGGCTAGCATCATATTTCTGTTTAGTTTGAAAGAGTTTGCTAGGTTCAATGATGTGGAATAGAGGTTCGCACCATTTGTGGTGAAGATGTTTGTAGTCAACAATAGTAAGCTTGGGAATACGAGGCCAAAGCTTAAGAGTACGTTGATTAGGTCACCATCATTCATAGCTACGCCTGCGATAGCACCGCAGCTAATCATCAATGTATTGCCGCCTAATAGACCAATGGTGCTGGCTGTAATAACATCTTTCTTGCTTTTACCATAGCGCATAATATCAGCGATACATGTAGCAGTAGATAGAATCCAGGTGCCAATAACGATAGTAATACCTGAAAGTAAATCAATAGGTTGCAATGGGACATAGTTAAATAATTCTTGCCAGCCGCCGATTGTTTGAACGGAACGAGCCGCTGTGCCTAGTGAAAGGAATACGATAGACGGAATCGCAATATAGCCGAATACAGCGAGAGATTTAATACCGAGAACTGCAAAGATACCCATGATGACCGCGCTGAGGATCATCGCAATGACTTCGCCTGTGTAGGAAAGGTTGAATACTTGAGCAATAAAATGTCCATATAAAGCCGCTTGAATCGTGTACCAACCTAGGTTAACGATGGGAACGAAGAGGGATGCAATTCTAGATCCTTCTTGGCCAAAACTGTATCGAGTCAAAAGGGCGAAGGTGAGGCCTGTTTTATAGGCAATAACACTCACTAGCCCTGCAATGATACATAAGAAAATATTGCCTAGAATCATGGCTAATAGTAACTCATTGAAAGTCAGTCCCGCAGCTAAGCCACCGCCAGCCATCATGCTAGTAACAAGAAAAACGAATCCAGTCCAAACAATGGTGAGAGAAAAACAGGACTTCCTTGCCGATAATGGCACAGATTCCCTCGAGTACTCATTATCTGTGTTTGTATCAACTGGTTCTACAAACTCTAACTTCTCCTTACTCATAATCTATACTCCTTTACGTAATAAAAAAGCTACCATGATGTGTTTTAAGATTTATATAAACATGGTAGTGAAGACCTATTAGGTAGCGTAAATATAGTAGATTTCTCTAATAAAGGATAGATATTTATTGTTTTTATAATCGAATAGTATTTGCCTTCATTAAAACATACTTGGAATTAATATTCAACATGTATACTATGCGATTTGAGCAATATTGAGAATGAGACATATTCTATTTATTACAAGTATTTTATTTTCTTTGTGATTCTTGATTGTATTAGTAAAAGAAACAGGCAGTACTATCATGTTTATGTTAGTACTGCCTGTTGTTTGTATTATAGGATTTATTTATACTGTTATTTTAATTTTACACAAATATTTTCATGATAAGCATGGAAATTAATGCGTTTAGAATACTGATAGCCATAAGCATTGGCCAGTATTTTTTTGGTACTTCGACTACACCCAAGAGACGGCCCATATATTGAATTTGAGAGCCCATCAAGAGAAGTGCTGGAGCCAGAATAGTCACTTGTGTCATATCTAGCGTATTGTTGGATAGTAAGTTAACTGCAACACCGATACCAGCAGAGTAGGATAACCAAGCTGTCAATAAGATGGTTACACTTTCACCTGGAAGACCAAATAGTGCCATTGCAGGGGAAAATAGGTTACCTAAAAATGCCATGATACCTAAGATCCGTAACAGCTCGGCAAGTGTGTATGCCATCAATACATTAGGTAATAAGTTTTGTGTGGCTAATGTAAAGCCTTTTCGTGCACCACGAATAAATATATCAAATGGATTGTTCGTTTCTTTATTGTTGCTCATCTTTGAAATCCCCCTTGAATACTGTATTAAGTGCGATTCGACATACGACACCACCGAAGAATTTCATAACAAATACTACGATAAGTGGTAGAATAATTGGCACTGTTAAGTACGCAAATATAGCAGATCCAATAGCTACGTAGTTGTTAATCATACCTGCACCGCTATATTGCCATGCGGTCATGATTGTTAATTCTTTGCGGTTAACTAGATTGTTGTCGTAAAGGTCTTTGGTAATCGCTGCACCTGCATCTGTACTTTGTAAGTCAGTAATCATTGCAAGGCCAGTTAATCCAGGGATACCTAAAATAGGTTTCAATAATGGTGTCATTAATTTATGGGCTGCACGAATTGCACCGTAGTGCTCTAAGATTTCAAGCACACCTAAGGCCAACATAACTGTTGGAGCTAAGCCCAAGGCAAAGAGGAATCCTGCACGAGCGCTGACACCACCTTCACCGATAAAGGTGTTTTTTGCAGGATGGGCCATGGTACCAAATTTACCAGAAATAGTCGCAAAGTCTAATGCAGAGAGCCATTTAAAGCCTTCCACATTGTTAAGTAATCCTGAGAAGAATAGGATTGCTACAGCTAATGCGATATAGCAACCGATGGTTACCTTCTTGGTGAATTGAGTATAGTTTTTCTCATTGTTAGGGTCACTCATGATTTTCAACCTCCTACATAAAACACTTAGAGTTATATGACTATAAGTATATAGTAGAAATAATATGTCATGCAAGAGTATTATTTACAAAAGTTATATATATCATTAAAAGTTTTTATTATAACCGAGTTGAAAGCAGATATTTGTGTAGTATAATTAATGTATTAGGCAATATTCTATAGAACGAGGTATTAGCAATGAGTGAAGTATTAGATTTCTATAATTATTTACATACAATTCCTGAAGAAGGCTTTCAAGAGTTTAAAACTTCTGCATTTTTAGCAGAAAAGTTGGAAAGTTATGGATATGATGTAACACGCAATGTGGGTGAAGAGACAGGTATTATTGGCATTTATGATAGTGGAAATCCTGGTCCTGTAGTGGCACTTCGTGCCGACATGGATGCACTCGGTCATATCATTGATGGTCAGCATGTATCTCGTCATACTTGTGGGCATGATGGACATATGTCTATGTTGTTGGCTGCAGCGCAAATTATTAAAGAACAGCAATTGGTAAAACGTGGTAAGTTAAAAATTTTATTCCAACCAGCTGAGGAGCTTGGCTCTGGTGCGACTAGTATGATTAAAGGTGGTGCCATTGATGATGTAGAATATATCTTTGGTGCACATGTACGTCCATTTGAAGAGGCCGAAAATGGACAGGCTAGTCCAGCTATTCATTATGCATCGTCTTGCCGTATGGTCATTGCTTTCCATGGCAAGCCAGCTCATGGTGCACGGCCACATTTAGGAATCAATGCTTTGGATGCTGCAGTTCAAGCCGTTAATGCAGTCAACGCAATTCATTTGAAGCCAACTGATAATTATAGTGTTAAGGCGACACGATTCCTTTGTGATTCTGGTGTAACCAATGCAATTCCAGCAGAAGCCGTTGTTACATGGGATTTGCGTGCTCAATATAATAAAACGATGGATGAGCTTTGCGCCAAATTTTTACCTGCCATTGAAGGGGCCGCTGCTTCTATTGGTGCTACTGTTGAAGTTCGCGACTCGTTCCGTATTCCTGCGGCAGAGTTACATGATGAAGCTACGGCTTTATTGGCCGAGTCTATTTCTGCTGTTCTTGGTGAAAGTAACTGTGTTGAACCTATTTATACGCCAGGTGGTGAAGATTTCTTCTTTTACACCGTTGAAAAGCCAAGCTTAAAAGCAGGATTCTTTGGGCTTGGTTGTAACTTGCGACCAGGTTTACACCATCCTGATATGAACTTTGATACAAGTGCTTTAGAAAATGGCGTGTCTATCTGGCTGGACTTAGTAGAACGTTTGCTTGGTGAATAACTATAAGCGTACTAGATGTATAACCTTGAAACTATAGATAAATAGATCTAAATTTATTAGACTGTTATAGTTAGTATTTTCAGAAAATTGTATATTTACTATTCATATAGCGAGTGAGCGAGTGATTGATCAATTTTGATTAGTTACTCGCTTTATCTATGCATCTTAGTTATTTTTAAATTTTTCATGAATGTGTTATTGTTATATTTATAATGAGTTAATTACATAATATGCCGTTTAGAGGTATTACGTACAATCAAACAAATTATGTATATTGTTATTAGTTTTAATAGAATAGTGAAATGTATTAGCCCACAGTGTGCTAGTATGTTTCTTTGGAAATGAATATGGTTCAATCAATAGAGCGTGGTATTGAGATACTCA
>ERZ841116.667-NODE-667-length-23333-cov-4.456268_pt1 | contig 23333 bp, 22 predicted proteins | sample MGYA00519875_ERZ841116 | MGnify/ENA primary metagenome ERZ841116 (study PRJEB31850, sample SAMEA3708889) | human gut metagenome | biome: human gut; feature: human-associated habitat; material: faeces | place: China | collected 2014 ... | reverse complement strand
CTTGAACAGCTCTGTTGCTATCAGCACCAAAGTGAGCATAGTGGTAACCCATTGGTACCACATTATTTTGCTTAGTACTATCTACTTGCGCTTTAGCTTTAGGGTTACGATAGTCTAAGCCTTCAGATACTTTTACAAGAACAAAATTAGCCCCAGCGTTTGTATATTCAGTCACATTTGCATTATTAAAACTAGATACATCAACACCATAAGCTCGATTTTCAATTGTTTGCGTCATTTATTAAGCCTCTTTCTTTGAATCAGCTACAAGCTTTTCATACTCATGTTGAACAATGTTTCTTACAGTTGCTCTATCAATTGGAAGATTCGGATAGAGTTTTTGCAATTGGTAAAAGACCTCATCTGTTGCATCATAAAGTTTCTTCGATCCCTCTTTATCGTCAAGGGATGCTTGATAAGTAGTTGCCTTTAAAGCTAACTCGCCTGCTGTTTCTAAAACTGTCGCAAGCTTAGGGTGAGTGAGCTTTAATTTTTCCAATTTCTGCTTATTCATGCTGTAAGCAGTAGCCATTCCAGCTACTAATAAAACTACAATTGCCCAAATTAAATTAATATCTAATCTCATTTTCGTAATTCCTCTCTCAATTTTTCATTCTCTTCTTGTAGATGCTTAACCTGTTTCTTGTAATCGTCACGTTCGCTTTTTAATTCTTCGACAATATCTTGGAAAGTATCTCGCTTGTTTTTATGATATGCGTTATATGCAGTTATTAGCACTCCTAAGAATGTTCCAAGAGCACCGATAATTACGATAATTAGGTCTACATGCAAGCGAAGCACCTCCTAGCGATCATGAGCTACATGCAAAATCAAAAGAAAAAGGACTACATCGCCAATGACGGTGTGTCCCATTCTGAATTCAGATGTAAAGATAATGTGTCCTAATTGCAAGAATGCCAAGCCTAATACAATACCTCCACATACTACTAAAAGCGTACGAATTAATAAGGTATCGTCAGGTCTAAATGCAGTAGCAAAAAATAGCACTATGCCAACTAGCAAAATAAAAATATCTATTCGCCAGTCATTGAGCGCGCTTTGCAAATTAGGCGGCCAAAAGAAATAATGACGATCGTACCAAAGTGAGCCGCCAATAGCGATCATAGTTATTGCAATAATTACCTGAAGGTCATTAAGCTTGAGGTTGACTAAGTACCGTTTCAGCTTGGTCATAGTCCTCACCTGTGATTTCTTTATATCCTTCTTTGCTAAGAATGCCTTGTTGAACATAGCTTCGAAAAGTTAAGTTGGCTTCTTCTTTTTTACCGAACCATCCCCAGTTATATTGATTCTTCCATGATTCAATTAGTTCTCTTTGAACTTCTGCGATCATCGCTTGTAAATCCATTTTAAAGTCCTCCTATTTGATACTTAATTATTGTTGGATTGAGATCTTTTACCCAAGGCAACCATCATTGCACTTAAGTTAGCCACCATTCTGTTAGTTTGTTGAACGGAGGCTTGAAGTTGATCCATAACCTTATCGCTGGCTTCCGCACTTTGCAGAGTGTCTTTGTGAGCTTCTTGCAAGCTAGTAATACTTCCTTCAAGGGTCTTCAAGCTTTCGGTAACTGCTGTCAAACGTTGTCCGTAAGATTCTTCGCTGACGTCGTACCATTCGCCTTTCATCCAATCATATTTTGGAGACTTCAAGTTTGGATCAGGTGGAGTTACTACTAAAGGATATTGATTAGCTGTAATTTCATCAGTTGATGTAATTACCCTAAAAGGCACATCATCGTTTGACCAATAATAAGTCTTCATTGTTACAGCTGATGTTTTTTCTGTATTAGTTGCTGGTGTAGTAACTGGTTGAACATTTTCTGTTACGTTTTGTGCATTTGCAGTTTCTTCTGTCATAGTTAAATTCCTCCATAAAAAAATCCCTAACCATTTGGTTAAGGATTAAAAATATTAAATCGGTGTGTTAGTGTACTTATGCCATTGACCGGACCCATTATAAAGCTTACGGCCATAAAGGTCATCTCCCTCATATACAGTTTGATATTGAGTTTGACCATCTAAATTAGTGACCTTCAAAAATATTGTGTGACGATTGTCTGTTTTGTACGGCCCATTTTGAATAAGACAATTAACGAACTTTATAATTCCTGTTTCTCTATAAGCATTGCAGTCTACGGTTTGATTGCTGATAGTTCCTGATGGGCTATCATAGTCAACGCGGTGTTGAAACATAGTTTGTTGCATGGTAAAGCCTTGCAATCTATCAGATAGATCCGTAACGCTATTCATCATAGCAAACGTACTCCATCCCGGATAGGAGTTTGTTTTTTCAGATACTGTTCGAGCATAAACTTCTGCTCCTCGAAAAATCAACTGATAAATACTATTATTATCATACCTAATGGCGTTCATGTAAAAGTATTGCCGTTGATTTAAATCGGCCCATGGGCCATTTATAGCTACACAATTTATAAATTTATATATACCAGTTTCCCCATAAGTGTTTGAGTTTAAATTAACAGCCGTGTTTTGATCGATTCCTGTTGGATAGCGATAATCGGTATGGTTTCGAACATCTCGATAAGCTCTGGCAAAAGTAGCTAATGTTGCTTGATCTACTAGCCCAGGCTTTCCAGCCTGTTCTACTGTCGTAGGACCTGGCTGATCGGTTTCAATATTATAGTCTCTAATAACATTCACATTTAGATCGCTTTTTTGTGCTACATCAGGCTTACTTCTAATATTATTCCAACCTACTGATCCCGTATAGTATCCATCCATATTAATTGCAGCTACTTCGTCACCATCAGCACGTCTAAAAGAAATGTGATTAGAATCATCATCACCTAATTGAATAGCTAAATCTAGATTGTCGCCGGCGTTGTTATCGCCAAAAATCTTGATGCTATCAGATGCACCATTCCATTGGATTCCACCAATATTGCCCTCATGAGCATTATAGGGACTTTGCGCATCCCAATTAATCCAGCTTCCCTTCTGCATGTTGCCACCAGATAATGACAATTTAGTAGCTAAATCGCCAGCATTTGTGATTCGTTGCCAGTCAGTAAAGGTATTGCCATTGTACCAGCTACGAACATATACCTGATTTTCCTTTTTAGCATGCAGCATTTGTGTTCCATTTTGCATGCCATCTGAGTTTACCGTTATATCAAACCATGCTGGTATTGGAGAATTAGCTATCCCATCAGTTCCCCTAGCATGGTACATTCCTGGAGTCTTTATGATATTGAGATCAGTATTATTTTTTATGGCTACTATTGGTACATGCTCTTGAACGGGTTTTAAAAGCCAATTACCAATCTTCCAAGTAAAGTGGATGCCATCATTTAATCCGCCAGTGTTTAGTTCAATGAACACGTCAGTGACATTATTAGTATCAAAAGTAAGGCAAAACAATTCTTTATTGACTGGATCAGCTGGCAAATCTTGATAAGCCAAAATATTATCAGTATTATTTTTATCATAAACTGACACTCTAAACTTATAATCATTATCAGCTATCTTAGTTAATTGCTTTGAATTTTCCCATTCAAAGAACAATCTATACAAGGTATTAGGTGTCAAGTCGCTAACTTCTAGCATTGATCTTTCAATACCAGCAACACCAGTATAGTCATAGATATTCATTCGACTAACATCATCATAAGATATTCTAGCAGCAGCGATCATTTCGTTACTATTCCCCCACTGAGTCATATTAGATTTAAGCTGGATCCAACCTGGCTCAGAATTAAATATCCATTTTTTTAGTTCTAAATCTTTAGCAAAACTAGTCCAATCTATTTGGCCTAGACTTGCTCTTAGTTCGTTTACCTTGGCTTGAACTGCATCGGTTTTAGCATTCATATCTGGCAACTTCTTATTCATCAAGTCGGTTAACTCATTGATAATATTGCCAAATTTAGTTGTTAAATCCTGAACAGTATTATTTAAACTATTAGTTTTAACCTGCCATTCTTTAACAATTCGACTAAAAGTATCATCCCAAGAGTGCTGTTTTGCATTCCAATCAGCTTGGTCTTTATCAAGCACTTGCTTCGCATTGTCTTTGATTGCTTGGATAGTGTCCTGGGCTTGTTTATCAATGTTAGCTTTATCACCGTTCCACTGACCCCATATCTGGTTCTTGTTATTCGTCCAGTCCTGGTTAATAGCATTCTTTTGATTTGTGTAGTCTTGCTGACGAGCATTTTGTGCAGCCTTAAATTGATTTTGAAAATCAGCACTTAAAGAATTGTATTGATTACGGAAGTTCTGCAACTCTTGATCAAGTTGCTGTTCCGCTTTTTGCAATTCAGCCTGAAGTTCACCATCAGCTTGTTTAAGCAAGGTTTCCATCTGTTGCTTTAACTTTTCAAGGTCTGCAATGTAAGTCGTATTGTAAACCGTACACTTTAAGCCGTCTCTAACTTCAATATAGAAGTCAGTAGTTGAATCAATCTTCGACCCATTAGATTTATCAATAATGTCAAACCAAGCCGTACCTCTTGCAGAATGAACTTGATCGTGTAACTGATAAGTAATATGCCCTATTCTTTCATCCACGATTTCGACGTTATCATCTGAAACAAACTTATTGCCATCTTTATTTTCATTAAAGACGAGAGATTTATTTGTTAAATCGTATGGCGTTCCATCAGGATTGAGAATAAACGATTCTAGTATTTCACCTTTATCACTATCTCTTACCTCCACTCGACTTAAATTGGTCGTTTGTTTGTTCGTGCTTAGTGTCACTGCTTGGAGCATTCTTTTCGCCTCCTTTCAATTGATCTCTCATTCTAATCTCGTTTTGTAATTGTTCGATTACAACGTCTTTCCTAAAATTTAAAAGCTCTAAACGTGCAATTTCGTTTAGAGCTTTTGTTAAAACGGCATCATTATTCAATTATTTCACCTCAATCTAATGGATTCGCCCACCACGTTGCTGACGAATCCAAGCTATATCGGAAGCATACAGGTACTGACTACCAATTTTTAGTACTCCCCAGTTTTGATCCCAATCAAAAGCAACTTTTTCTTTACCAGGTGCTGTGTAAGAAAAGCCATGGTCACCCGACATAACTGCAACTTTTCCATCACCACCAATAGATCTAATGTAAGAATCACCATCAACAGTAATACCTTCAAGCTTAACGCCAGTGATCGTACCACCAGTAATTCTTTCAGCAATTAGCCGGCCTTGACTGTCTATGGCACTTCTAGCAACCCCATCGCGTCCAACGTATTCTAAGCCTTCGGCATTGAAACGGAGATATCCTCCACCATTGCTTAAAGCTCGCAATTCAGTTGGTTTTTGCCAGTTAGGATAAGCGGTAATTTCGCCACCGCCACCACCTGCGATCCAATTGTGGACGTCTTGAACAGTCGTGTTTATGGAAGTAATCATCTTATTTAGCCTGTCGTAACTATCTCGCCAAGCTTGATCGTCCATACCTAATTGTCTAGTCAATTTAAGCAATCCAGCTTTTTGGTCTTGATCCTTTTCTTCCATTACTTGCTTTAATTCGCCAAACAAGTGAGTTGCTCTTTTAGTAGCAGTCGTTGTATTCTTAGCCACCATATTAGTAACAAAATTGCTTAAAGCATGATCGTAACTAATAGGCAATTGCCCAATGGTGATACTAGTTGCAATTTCTCTAACAGGATCCCAAGTTATGGAAGTGCATTGAGCTTTTTCAAAAATACCTACTTCATCAAATAAAACACTCACATAGTCGTATAAATCTACTTGGGTTAGCTTTTGAAAACCGCCCTGCATCTGTTCATACGAAACTGTAAGAGAAATAGTTGGATAACCAATTCGATATTCTTTCATATACGCTTCTGCTACGGCCAATAATTTCTCTTTGTCATTGCCAATTCCATAAGATGATAAATCTACCGCTTGGACTCTCAACGGTGCATTAGTGACTCTAGCAAACTTAGAAATAAGTACAGTACCATCAAGTTCAAGCGTTTCTTCGCTGACTTCTGGTTCTGCATTAGAGTTATCTTCTCCTGGTGCAACATCTACAGCGTGAGCAAAACTAAAGAAGTCGGAGTTAATCCATTCATTCGTTCCAACTTCATAAAATGATTTACCTTGACTTGTTGACTGTGCCGTTATTCTTAAGAGGCTTCCTAAAGCATAATATTTACCAGTTGGACTTAATCCACTAGGATCACTATATACAGGAACTTGAGCCGTTTTTTGAATATTTGCTTTTTCTGCATCCTCTTCTTTATATTCGACAGTTCCCGGTTCTTTAAAGCTTACAGTATCGCCAGCCTTAACCCATAGTTCTCTCCCGCCTGATTGCCCGATGTGATACCATTTAGCACCGCCAGAATCAGTTGAAATATCGTAAATTGGATATTGTCCCCGATTATTCCAATTGACTGCACTTCCTGTTCCACCAGGACCAGACATTACAGTTACGTTTCCGTTAATACTTAAACGACCATATGCTTTTACAGTTGCATAATCGCCAGTTTTTGACAAAACAAAATATTGAGATGAAACCCATTGCGTATCCCTATTTCCTAAGTCGTACCAAATGGTTCCATTAATATCTTTAGCTTTCCAATAAATTTTATAGCTTGTACCATTATTTAAATACTGACCACTCTTATGACCCCCAAAAGGCGAGGTATAAAGTGGTACCTGTCCCGGTCCAGCATATGAAATAGTACCTACACCGTCATTTTTTACAATTATTCCAGTAATATCATCTGAAACTTCCAAAGTTCCCTGTGCATTTACTTTGTTAACGACATAGTTACCTGATTTATCAAAAGTAACTAAACTGGCTTCGACCCAACCGCCTGTATCTGTTTTATACCAAGTATCGTTGTTAATCGTTTGCTTATCTGTCTTAGCAACAAACTTCAAATACTCGCCATTTTTAATAGTATTGATTGGCGTGTGCCCTTTGAAAGGACTGCTAAATAAGCTAATCGTCCCATTAGCTAAATATTGAACAGTTGCTTTACCATCAAAAGGCTCGCCTTCTGGTTGTGGTTGTTCTTCGGGAGAATAGGTTACATACGGCATAATTGCATTATATGTTCCGCTCGTAGTTTCATCCCTAGTAATGGATTGCATATTACGACCATACTTAATTACTACTCCCTTATCTTTACCTGCATGTTTCAGCATTGTTAGATAATAGTTATTAAACCTAAATTCTCCATTGTATAAAGCTTCCATTGTGTTAGTGGTTTGATCCCCAGCTTGGTCAGCTCCAAAAATAGCAGCATTAGCATTACCTAACTCTTTAAAGTTCCAGCCTAAGTTTGCAACGGTAGGAATATCACTAGCAAAACCTAACCCTGAAACAGGCCATGCCAAAGCATCGCTAATTAAATCAAATGCTCTATTCGGCCCAGCATGTGCTTCACTGATATCCTTTTTGAGAGGAATATTCGATAAATCAGACCAGACATGATTAGCAGTAATTGAAATTGAAGTCATACTCTTAGATACGTCTACAATTCTAAATTGTTGATTTCTTTCATCATCTTCTAGTCCCATATCAGCCACAATTACCATGCCCTCAGTTATGTCTTTGCTTAAAGATGCATTAATCGGATAAGTCATTGCTAAAGTAGGTATCTGATTTCTATTTTTAGTAATTGAAATAGTAAGTAAATCCTTAAGTGATCCCAGACCTTCAGTATTAAAGTCAGAAATATATGTTTCATAAAGTCGAGGAATCATACAATCGCTCGCCTCCATCTTGGTTGATATTCAAACTTAGAATAATTACCTGATAGTGAAATACTATTTTTACCGGGTATTAATTCAGGGTACTCATGATTTGGCAAGATTGCTCTACTAGTTCGCAACTCTGTCATTGATTTGTAAACCAAACATTTCTCACTATCTATAAATAATTCATTATCTATATCTTTAAATTGATAAGCTAAACCATTAATCGTCAAAGTAAAGTCTCCATTACCTACGATATGAAAAATAGGTAGTGAATTCCATTTAGTAGGATTATAAACTGGACTACTTGGTACGTTTTGATAATTAATAGCTTCATCATTAATTAAAAAAGGTTTGCATGCTAAGCTCATAGTAACGTTAGCCCAAGTTTCATTAGTTGGAGTAACAACAGGGCTTTCACTTACAAAAGCTTCCCAGTGCCAGCCTTTAAACGGTTCAAAGTAAAATGGCTCAGACTTTACAAATTTATCTTTACAAGTCAGCCAGTCTCCGAAGTCCATGCCCCAAGTAAACCAATCTTTATAGAAAGTCGGGCGCTGAACAACAAAAGTAATTTGTTGGGTTATGTCTGTATAGCTCAAATTATCATTGATATATGAACCATTTACTCCCACAACTGACGTAAGTGAAACATTCCGTTTGGTAGTAGCTTGAACTAATGGATAAACTACCATAGCACCATAGTAATCAGAACCTGTTCCATGATAAATTAATCTACCTAATGACACTTATACCCTTCTTTCTATTAATTGAATTCAATCGCATTCTTGCATTTACAACTTCGGTAATTGAATTACCTAAAGCTTGTTTATCTACATTTATGCTAGTTTCAACTGTTGCGGGAGCTGTAAGAATAGCAGTAAGTAAATCGATAATCTTACCAAGCTTTTCGCCTAAACTTCCAGTATTCACAGTAGTTGGTTGAATATTGTCTCTAGCTGCAACAATTGCAGCAGTCTTGCCAAGCAATTCGTAAGAACGACTAGATTTAACTGCTGATAATGGAATAGCCATTTCTGGTCCAGCTTCGCCAAAAATAGAAGGTTGGTTAGCAATTCCACCATTTGCATATCTTGCATGACCAGTTGGTCCCCAACCTGCTCCAAAGTGAATATCATTGCGCCAATTAGAATCATTGAATAAAGCAAGCAATTGATCCCAGCCATGATAAATATTTCCATGGCCTCTAACTTTATATGCATTAAAAGTTCTTGTCTTATATTGCAATAATCCACGAGCTGGACCAGAACCGTCACCATCTGGATCAGCTCCTGGCTGTACAGCGCTAGGATTGCCTCTAGATTCACCAGCAATCATTGAAATAATCTTTCTGATTTCTGTTGGAGTAACTGAGGTATGCATTGTTTCAGCAGCCTTTTTAATGTCTTCGCCCCAACGATCAGCCCCTGTACCATTCGGATCTTTCTCATCGCCACCAAGACCAAACAAATCACCAATCTTGATAATGAAACTAAAGAATCCTTTCAGTGGTTTCAACCCTTTAATAAATTTCTCTAAACCAGAGTTTGCTTTGACGTCTCCATCTCCACTCTCATTCTTTAAACCAGGAATACGGCGATAGCTTACTGCTCCTTCCTGGAAGTCTGATATCTTTGCCATACCTATACCAGAGCTTGGATTCATTGCCGACCAAATCTTTCCACCACCGGCATAAACACCAACGTGGTTACGACCTCCAGGTCCAAAGAATACTAAATCTCCGATTTGTGGATCTTTAACTGCACGTGAAGCTGAATACTGATCTCCAGAATAATGAGGAAAGCTTTTACCGAATGCTTTCTCTAAGGCATACTTAACTAATCCTGAACAGTCGAATGAATCTGGTCCTTCGGCACCCCATACATATGGTTTATCTTTACCATATTTTTCAACAGCACCTAGTAATCCTCCTTCTGCTTCACCATCAAGAGAACTAGATACCATATTCCAAAGAGTTTTCCAAAAGGCACTTACTTGTTTCTTACCTTTATCAAATCCTTTGGTAATCATAGTATGAAATGCACCACGAGATAGGCCTTTAACACCAGTCCATTTAAAAATACCATCTAAGTACTTTTGTGGACCAGAGACAATCTTTTTAGCTAAATCAAAGAACTTCTTCATGCCATCCATAGTGTTCTTAGCCCATGAACCAATGCCACCGAAGAAGTTACCTACGTTCTTGCCAATATTGCTAAAGAAACTACCAATACCACCATTTGCAAAGCGAGCAATCCCCATAGCATTCATTAAGTTCTTAGTATCAGTTGCATTAAGAATTTCATCACCAGGCATAAGCATTGTAGTAGTATTTCGACCTTGGAAAATACCAAATTCTCCAGTTGCTGGACGGTAAAGAGCTTCCTTATTGCCAGTTTCTGGTGAATCATTACCATCATTAACCATTGCTAATGTAGGCTCAGTAATTGCTCGGCGTTGAGAGCCAAAATATCCAGTACCAGTTGCAAAGTGAGATAGCTTTTTAACAGTAGAATGACCACCACCAAAGAAGTAAATCACATCATTAACAGCACCAATACCACCATTAACAATATCAATCAAGCCATTCATAGCATTCTTACCAAGCTTTTGCATAGACTTCCACATGCCAGAAAAAATATTCTGAATGCCTTTGCCTAAGTTAGACCAGCCAGTTCGCCATTTCTTATTGAAGCCATCAAACCAGGAGTGCATATCGCGTCCCCAGTTTGAAGCATTTGACTTCATATCTGACCATTTCTTAGCCGTATCACGCTTAATAGCATTCCACTTGTCAGAAAAACTATTAGCAATTTTATGTAACTGATCACCAGTGGTCTTCTTTAGAGCTTCTAACATATTGCCATGGTTCTTCTTTAAGTTCTTTTGAAAATCATCTGAAATATCAGTTACATAACTATGATGTTTAAGCCATTCTTTGCCTGATTCTTTAGCATATCCTTTGGTTTCTTCCAGCAACTTTTTAATACCGTCAGAGCTGCTTTTCTTCGCTTTATTCCAGAAAGTACCTACCGATTTATTTAGTGCATTCCAATGTGAATCCCAGCTCTTCTTAGCAGTTTTGGTATAGCCCTTGAATGATTTTTCAAGATAATTTATGCCATTAGTGTAGTTCTTATGAGCTTTTTTAGCCCAATCGCCTACAGTTTTCTGGCTGTCTTTCCAGTGCTTATTCCAAGACTTGCTAAAGTCCTTAGTCCACTTCTCGGTTTGCTTATTGATATCCTTATAAGCAGTTTGAAAGAGTTCGCCTTTTTGAAAGGCTTTAACATATCTATTTTTAGGAATAGATTTAAAGAAATCGCCTAAGTTTGAATTAAATTTCTTAAAAAAGTTATGTCCATTTTTCAAAAACTTTTGATAGCCTTTTTGGATATTAGGACCAAGTTTCTTTATAAAATTCTGGGAGTCTTTAACTGTTTTATCTAGATTTTTCTTAGAATCCTTACCAAATTTTTCAAAGCCTTGGCCGACTTTCTTCCAGTAATTATTCCAAGCTTTTTCTTGTTCCTTACGTTGTCTCTCCTGAATCTTAGCTTGTTTTTCTTGCTCTTTTTGCGCCTTTTGGTTGGATTTTTGAACGCCTTTCCACCAACTATCAATGCCCTTGTTCATCTTGCCAAAAGCATCTTTTGTAGACCAACCAAGATTTTCCATTGACCAGAAATTCTTAGGAGGTTTCTTAGATTTCCAGCCATTTAAGAATTGCTTGGTTGCTTTACCACCCCAACCGCCGGCCGCTTTACCAATTTGAGATCCGATAGCAGCACCGGCAGGGCCACCAAACCACATACCAATTCCACCACCAAGTGCGGAACCGATACCTTTACCAGCGTCTTCAAATTGCTTTGATGATCCTTTCTTATCTTTGAATGCTGAAAGGATAGATGAACCAGCATCTAAAGCAACCCCCACACCTGCTGCACCAGTAGCAACTTTACCAGCTGTTGTTAAGTTACTAAATCCACCAGCAGAGTGAATTGATTGTAATGCGCCAGAAAATTTTCCTTTTCCAGTATTAGAATAAAGATCTTTAATTACTGAGCCTAATTTACCAAAGCCTGACTTCAATTTATCAATTGCAAGCAGACCTTTAATTTGCATTGTTTCAAATGCGTCTGGCATTCCTTTAATAAATTTATAGGCTGCTTTTCCACCCTTAGCAATTCCCATTAAACCCGTTGCTAATGGACTTAATGTCTTTATAGTTGCCATAATTACTAAGTATCCAGCAATTAATTTAATAGCTGTTTTATTTTTAGCAAGATTATGAACAATATCAGCAATTTTAGCTAATGGATCATTAGATTTAGAAGCCTTATCACTTACAAGTCCAAATGCACCACCAATTGTGCTAATAATATTAGCAAAATCTTTCCAAACCTGTTTTCCAATTGCTCCACTTAATTTACCAACATCTACAACTATGCTTGCAATGTCTTTACCATGAGCTGAGAGGAAATTAAAAGTATCTTTTATAAGACCATTTAATTTTTCTAAACCTCTATTAAGCGTATCAGTAATATCCTTGCCTGCACTTTTGCCAGTGCCTTTAGACATAGAATTAAGGGTTTTATTTAATCCATCTGAAAATGTTTTTCCTAATTTTGTGAAGGCATTTTTAGTATTTTTAGAAGTAATCCAATCGCTAATACGAGCAACAATAGGATTAGCTGCTTTAGTTAAAGGGTCACTAATTGCAGAAAGCAAAACAGGCATTTGAGACTTAACAGTTCTCATCATCCCCGGAATTGTCTTACCAAAGTTCTCAGTAGCACCTTGATATTGTTTTGCTGTATCTTCTAAAACCTTTTCCATAGTTTTAGAAGTGATTTTTCCAGCTGACATTAAGTCATTCATCTGACTCATTGTCATTTTGGAATTATGAGTAATGGATTGTTCTGTTTTCAGCAAATTAGTTCTTAATACAGGGAAGACGTTAACAAATGACATCATATCTTGTGCAGATACTTTACCATTCGCCATCATTTGAGAAAACTGAACACCAAAGTTTTCTACTGCGTCATCAGTAGCCCCAAAAGCATCCTGCAAAGTTAACACAGATTTAGTAAGTTTACCAGTAACATCAGCATTTTTATTAATTGCGTAGAACTTTTGATTTAAAGCGTCAACCATGCTTACAGAGTTGTTAGCTGCAATAGCCATTTTAGTAGTCATATCTACTAACTTTTGACCTTCTTTAGCGCTACCAGTTAAAGTATGCCAAGTTGCAAGCATTGTTTCTTGTTCTAGCGAGTACTGCTTTGCTTCATCTTTTGCTGAAGAAATTGCACTAGTTAAATGTCCCCAAGCACTTTGAGCAACATTAGAAAGAATATTTGCTCCAAATACTTGTCCAAAAACGGAGTGAGTTTCCTTGGCTTCAGATTTTACGCCAATGATTTTCGCTTTAATCTTGTCAAAAATTGATGGATTAGCCTTCTTCATCTCTGAAGATAAGCCTGACATTTCAGACTTAGTCTTAGCTAGACTTGTGGCCGTTTCATCTACACGTACTTTCTGACGTCTATATGCTTCACTAGATTTACCAGCCTCAGAGGCAATCTTAGATAATTCATTAGATTGGATCTTATAAACTTGATTTAATTTGTCGTATTCACGTGATAAGCCAGACAATTTAGCTTTATTGGCTTCTTCATGTTTGCCTTCTGCTTCAAGTCTTCCAACATAAGCATTACTTGATTCAGTAATTTTCTTTAGCTCACTTTGCGCGCTTGCTAATCCTGACTTGTAGTAATCAAGCGAGTTACGAGCTTTTTCTTGTTGCTGACTTAATTTAGCAATTCTAGTAGTAGCGTTAGCAACATTGCGTTCAGCAGTAGCAATTTCTTTTGAATATCTTTCGTATTCATTGCGACCTTTTTCTGTGGTTGTGTCAACCTTAGCTTGAGCTTCTTTTAGGCTATTTAATTCTGACTTATTACGCTCTAATAAAGATTGTTGTTTCTTTAAAGTATCGCCTAGTCCTTCGTATTTAGCTTTAGCTGCGCCTAATTGGTCTCCAGCTGACTTTAATTCAGCAACTTGTGCCTTCCATGCACTAGTAGCAGATGAGACTTCATTCTTTAAAGATTTAAGCGTTTGAATCGGTTGTTCGCCATCTAAAGAAATTCGTGTATTAAAGTCTCCAACTGGTATTTTTCCTGCCATTATTTAACCTCCTTTCTAGTTTTTCCTTGTGTCAATTGGCTTAAAGCATATTCACTGGCATCTACTGGGCGATCTTTACGGCTTTGAGCTTCCATAATTTGTGCCCAGCGGTCTGTGTCAAATGCTTCTATTTCATTAGGTGAAACATGACCATTAACGATTGCATCTTGCTCAGTGTAATCAATGTCCTCAACAAATTCTGACCAAAACTTATTTATTTCCCACAGAGTTACTTTTCTTATCTGATTCAGAAACCTCTGAATCTTCTTTAATATCTAAAATTGCAAACATAAGCTTTTTAGCAACTTTAGCAATATCATCAGTACTTAAATCCTGATTTTCAAATTTTTGCTTTCTGGCTTTAGTATTAATCCCTGCTAAATCTTCAATAAAAGCTAAGTATTTTTCTGTGATTTTAAGTTCAGTTTCAGAAGTTAAAGTAACTTGATTTACTTGCGGTGAAATTGCTAAGGCAACTGATTCAACTCTCATATTCCAATAATCTGGATCAGTTGAACCAAAACCTGTTCCATATTTATCTTCTAAGCGTTCTAGCGTACGTTCATCTTCTGATTTAGATTTATCAAGCTTTTGTAAAACATTCATATCTCTAACTGCACTAGAAAAATCCCGTTGTGCATCTAATTGAATTTGAGAGATATCTTGATTAAGTTGACCAGCCTTTCTTTTCATGCCAAAACTATGGTCAACTTCGATTGGCTTAAGTCCCAATTCTTTTGCTTCAACAGTTATTTGTGTCATCTAAAAAATCCTTTCATATAAAAAAAGCAGTATTCGAACCTGCTTCATTTGTTCCTACCTCTCCCACCCTGCTCTTGCTAATGTCCAGTTCCAGGTCCAGCCGGCGTAGAGGCCTGTTGAAAGCCGTCAACAATATAAGCCAACATTGCTTCCTCATTTTTCCAAGCCGGATCACGATCAGGATCTCCAACGAAAATTTGATAAAGCAAATTGTCAGTTGGGCGTGCTTGTGGAGTAACAGTAAATGTATCGTGAACAGTTACTGGAGAAGCTGCATCAGTTTGCATGTTTACACCAGTACCAGGTGTGAATGTGCAGTAAGGGAATGCATAGTATACTGGAAATCCATGATTTTCAGAAATTGCAATATAAGCACCTTTAAATAAGCGTTTATCTGCGCGCTTATAACCACCATGAGTTTCATCTTTATACATGCCTTGCAATAATGAACTAATATCAAAAGGCATGTCGTTCACTGCTAAGGTTGCAGAAATATTTTCAATACCAACTTCACTTTCGGCAACGGTGTTAGATCCATAAACTTTTTGAATAGTCGGATTTAAACCTGTGATATTACTTTGAGTAGTACCTTTAGCAGTTTGCAGATCGGCTTGAAAAATACCTTGTGCTTTGTATCGACCATACTTCTTAAATTCATCAACGCTCTTTAATCTTGCGTTATCGTCTTCAGGAGCAATTAATGCTCTTGCAAAACCGTTTAATTCCATTAGGTTAAATTCCTTTCATAATTACGTAAAAAATGAAGGGTGAGTATATTCTCTCCAGTTTCTGGATCAAAACCTTCATCAGGTCCATATGTCACTCTCCATTTGGGCACTAAAAAAGACACAATTGAGTTTTTGATTGTGTCTAAATTAGCTGTTTTATTTTCATTTCCAATAAAAACTTGGACTTCTATTTCTTGAACTTCCACAGTGGGGATGTTTGAACCATAACCGGCATAGCTTCCAATAACTGGAGTGATTAGCAAATCAGTTTTAGTGTTATCAATTTTCCCTGTTATTCGCTTTTTATAGTAACGATCTACGCCGGGCACTTTATTTAAAATAGCTTGATATGCGTCATTTATCGCTGTCATGGTTCATCACTTCCTTATATGCTTTCAATTCTGCCTCTTCAACTGCTCTTTTAGCTCCTTGTTGGGCCTTATCAACAAAATGCATATTAGCTAATTCTTTATCAGACATCTTATGCTTACCGTTGTTAATGATTTTTGCTAAAAAATCATAATATTTGCCTTCAAAGCCCACATCGGTATCGCCCGTATGCAATTTATCAGCAGTATAACCAGATTTATATGTAATGCTGTCCTGTAAGTGTTTAGTCTTTCGATGCCGATTATGATGCTTAGCATTAGCATGACCCGCAGAGCGCCCTCTTCTATAGATTTCATTACTTCGTGGCGTGTGGTCGTGCAACACCTGACTAAAAGTTTCGGCACCTGCTCCTGTTATCTTGGCCTTATCTTCAGGCGATAACTTCATACTCTGCTCTACTGAATCAATCCAATTATCTAAAAACTCTCCCATATCTTTAGCCATGATCTTCAACCTTCTTAACCGTTACTAAATCATAACTTGTGGGAGAGTTCTTTTCATCTGGATTTATATGAACAACCTCATACATCTCGCCATTAACTATAGCTCTTGAGATTTGATCCCAGAAACTATCTAAGCGATGACGAACTGCATACATTCGCTGGTCAGCTAAATTAAGCCCCTGCGCTTGAATAATTTGAGTTGTATTCAAAGTATAAGGGATTGCTAAAGTCGTCCACAGAACGGTTATTGTAGGCTTGGGATTATCGTTTTGGTCGTATTCTGGTTCATCAGATTCTTTGCCAAACTCAATTCTCTGAGTCTGACGACTGGGATTTAGTATTCTGACCATCTTGATCCTCCAATTCTTTAGCATATCTTCCTCTTAATTGACCAATAATGGCATTCGTCACTATGTCAACATTAACTACAGCACCAGAAGTAATACTTACTGGATTTTGCACATAAGAAGCAGCTAAAGCATTACAAACTAACGTATATAGTGGTTTATTTTCTTTAGAAATATAGAAGTCTTTAACATCAGTACCAATTGCATGCTGAACATAACTTTCAGCGGCAATTAAGGCGCTTGACATTTTATTCTTTAAACCATCGTCTAAAGAATCATCTTCATCAAGATATCCTAATGACCTCTTAAGGCCATCAGTGATCTTAAGATAAGTGGCCATTAAGAATCACCTCTAACTATTTTGAAGTAGTTTGCTTATCAGTATCAGCAACACCTTTGTCTTGATCTGCAACGGTCTTAAATGATGCAGCAGCAAAAGCTCCATCATCAATTAATTCAACATCGAATCGATCAATGAAACGAAGCTTAGTACTGTCGCTTTCAAATGAACCAGCACCAGTATTAGTAGTGTCAATTTGCATTTGTTGACGGTCAAATAAAGTAATTCCTTGCTTTAAGTCGCCAAAGTAAAGAGGGTGTGAACCGGAAACATCTGGCAACCACTTATCAGCAATACGAACTACAGGCTTGCCATCAATCATGTACTTATCTGGATTAGTTACATCTGGCTGCATTAAGTAGCGACCTTCTGCATCCTTTAATTTACTCAAAATGTTATATCCAGATTGGTTAGTGATAAAGCTTGAACTTGCTTCAATTGCTGGATCAAGAGTGTTGTTTTCTAAGTCCTTAATGTCATCAAACTTAGAAATAGTTGGCTTCTTAGGAGCTTTGCCCATAACTTCAAGAATCTTAGCATTACGAGTAATAACGTCTTTTCTAGCTACCCAGTTAACTAACCATTGAATGATGTTGTCTACAGTATCCTTTAATAAGGTGTTAGTTACAGTAGTAATTCCAGCGTAACGATGAATTAAGTATTTAATTACTGTCAATTCTGGATCGTCATTATTGCCAATGATTGCAGTTTCGTCATCTAAATCTTTCAATGGCGTAATATCGTTCAATTTTTCGTAAACTCGTGAACCATGAGAAGTAGAAACATTTTCAACATTGACTAAGCTTTCAAGAGATACAAATGAACGCGTTAAGGTTCTAATTTGTAATTGAATATCTTCTGGAATAGTCAAACCTGCATTTCCAGCACCAGTAGTTCCAGATGATACTAAATTCTTAAAATCTGAAACAAATTGGTCCTTAATTGCTTTAATATCAGCTTTACCATCTTCCTTTACTGGCAATGGTTTCTTATTAATTGGTTCAGCATTCAAGTTAGCTCTAGCGTCTTCATAAGCTGACTTAGCTAATTCTTGATTCATCTTGGCATTCTTTAAACTTTCATTTAACTTGGCAACTTCATCTACAGAGTGGGAAGATTCATCTTTACCAAGATCAACAACAATTTGTGCGCGCTTATCTTCTAAATCTTGTACCTTTTGACCTGCCATATCAAACGCGTCTTTTAATTGATTGATATTCATTAATCTTAATTTTCCTTTCCAAATAAAATAGCCAGCTTCTTTTGAAGTTGACCATTATTCTTTTTATCTTCTTTTGGTAGAGGTTTAACGACATTCTGGGTCGATTGATTACGAAGTAAATTCTTAATTTTATTGATCATATCTGGCTTTACTGATAGAGAACCATCTGCATTTACTAATGCAGGCTGTTCTTGATCTTGAAACATAATCTCGTCCGCAAAGCCTTTATCTACGGCCTGTTTAGCATTCATCCAAGTTGTATTGCACATTAATCTGTAAACTTCTTGCTTGTCTAAGCCCGTGCGTTGACTATACAGATCAACAAATGATTTATCTAGTGAATCTAAAGCATTCAATGCACTAGATAAGTCATCGCTATTACCCATTGAGATTGTAGAAGCTCTATGGATCATCATTTGAGCAGTTGGCGACATTTCGACACGATCAGCAGCAAGTGCAATCCATGAAGCAGCAGAACAAGCTTGACCAGTAATCTTCGCCGTAACTCTTCCTTGATACTCTTTAAGTGCAGTATAAATTTCACTTCCTGCGTCCACATAGCCACCAGGAGAATTTATTTCAAGCGTCACGTCTGATCCATCTGCGTCATTCAAAGCTTGCTTAACAGCCCTAGGATTAATACTCTCATAGCCTAAGTAATCATAAACGTCAGCGTAATCACTCGGAATCACTTCCCCGTTCATCTGAATTGTTACCATCATCATCACCTCCCTCTTGTTGTTGAATTAGTTGAATTGCTTGTTGTGGTTTCTTCTCTGGATCAGGTAGATCAGTAGGTAAATATCCTGAATTTTGCAAAATAAATCGAGCTTGATTGCCAACTATTGTTCCACCTTTTACCAAGTTAGAAATAGTACTTGCGTACTGATCTCCCATTGTGTCAATTGCAAAACGGATATCTGCAGATATATGAGCATGAAGCTTAGAATTAAGTTCGCCAATAATTGCTTGAACATATCGATTAAGAGATTTCGCATACTGACCACTAATTTGAGTAATTGAAGATTGCTGATCCCCTTGACCGTTTAGGTAACTGTCGGGAACTCCATAGACTTTAGCAATTTGGTCTCTAGTCCAATCAACTTGATTTAAAAGACTAGCAATATTGCCCTTCATTTCTAATGGCTTGTATTCTTCCAAAGCATCTATTACTACTGGACCATCTGACTCATGGATTTGTTTAGAAATCTCTTTTGATCTAGCAATTCTGGTTTTTGCATCAAGTAAACCACCATGTTGAATACTTAAGACAGCACTTGCAGTAACTGACTGCTTTAAAGCCTTTAAAGTCAATTGATTAGAAGCATCTTTGATCTGCTGTTCATTGACTAGAGCAGAGAGTGGTGAGACACCAGTTTTACCGCCATTTTTAGAAAGCAAGCGAATATGAATTACATCAGAAGCTGATACATTTTCCATATATCCGATTGATGGTTCATCAAAATTAATGTTGTAGATTAATCCTGAGCCATCTTGTAATAGCATCGGTTGAACTTGCGAAGGTCTTAAATATTCCCACGATAAATCAACGCCATTAGCGTTCTTATGCCTGTATGCGTAGCAGTTACCATCTAATAGCAGTTGTGCAAACATCCCTTGCCAGAAACTATAACCATTAGTGGTAACACTTGGATTACTAATAATTAATTGCGATCTGTCAGAGTCAGCAGTATAGCGAACCATGGCTAAATCGCCTGATAATTGCATTATCAATGAAAAAATATCAGAGTTTTTTAGTGCCGTATCAGCTGAAACATATTTTTGCGATTCTCCACCAGTTAAGAAATTTACCCAATCAGGATCATTTAAAGAAAAGCCTTGAGAGTGAGATTTATTTAGCTTTAACAGAGGCATTACTTACCACCTCCTTTCTCACCACCTGCTGCGATAAGTTCCACTAAATAACCAGAAATTAAAAAGGCTACACCGCCAACGATGTAACCCAATGATTCATTGATCTTAAAAGCTCCAAAAGTAATTCCTGCAAATCCCACAAAATAGAAAATTACATCAATATACTTCCACAGTTGCTGTTTTAATTTAGTAATCAGTGTTCTCACCTCCTAATAATCCTGATTTTGGATTCTTAAACCAATCCAGAACTTGTTGTTCCGTCATTCTGTCTATTTCTGTATCCTTATTATTTAAGTCTGAATTTTCATCAAAGTAATACATACCTTGAAATAGTGCATCAATCAAAGCGTCGACAACGTCAATCTTCAATGTTGCTTTATCTTTATCAACTTGAATACCAATTTTATCCGATTTGATTACAGCATTTAATAATGCTTTTTTCATAATGGGATCATCAGGTATGGTTGCTTTATGAGTCACAAATAACTCTTGTAAAAACTTCGTTGGGTTTGCTAGTGCACTGGTGCGTTGCTGAATATCCATAATATTCCAGCTAGTATTAGCATTTAAGGATTCTACAATATTTTTGACCTGATAAGATCCAAATCGATCGTAGCCAAAAAACTTAACATTAAGATTATGATTACCTACAAAATCAAGTAACCAATTATAGATTTGCTCTGGATTAATAATCCCATCCTTATGTGCAGTTATCTGACAATATTCAGGAAATGCATGATAAGCTATTCCATCCTGGTTTTCTTTAGACTCAAGAGAACCTGCAGCTTGCCATGGAATAAAGCTGAACTGTTGTAAATAATACTGACTGTCTCCATAAGGATATACAAAACCTATTGCGGTATTATCGCTAAACATTGAATAGTCAAACCCAATGAAAACTTCACGATCATCAATTTCAAAATCTTTTATAGTTGCAGCTTCAACATCTTTCAAATTTAAATAACTTGCTACATCTTGCTTTAACCATAAATTCAAATTCTTATTTTGAAATTTATGCAAAGTATTATTAAGGATAGCTTGATCTCTTTGTTTGATTAAATTTCCTGTACGGCGCTCTTTTTCTTCTTCAGATAGATTTATCAAAGGGTTGGATTTAGCCCATGTTTCAGGTTTATATGTTTCATCAAGATCATCTTGTGACCAGATTAAACACAAAGAATTATCGCCTTTACGTTCATAGTCCTTTTCCATGATATGTTGCATTTTCTTTTGTTCATCATGAAACGGACTTGTAGGATCTGGATATGCAGAACTGATTTTAATAAATTGATGATAAGGCTTTACTTGTGATTGACCATCTGTGATATCAGTCATTCTGTCATAGGTTTTTAATGCACCAGTTTCATCGTAAATAGCTAGAACGTTATGCGTACTATCATACTTATCAGCTTCATAACTGATTTTCCAAATTTTATTATTTGTTTTCTTTTGAATAATCTGATTAGCTTGTAAATCTAATCCTGTATTTTTAGCTAGTGTTTTAAATGGTTCAATTTCAATGACTTTAGCCATCATTTTCTTAACATAACCAAAAAGCTTACTTGATTGATCACTAGTATTTGCAGTTACTAAAAAGTCCTTGTTTGTAAAACCTAATGTATCTACTAAATAAGCTTTACAAAGTTGAATAGCCGCTATTTGTGTTTTTCCCTGTCCACGTCCAACAGATATATGAATATCGGTAAAACGACGCTCGCCATTCTGATCTTTCCAGCCGTTAATCTCAGCAATTATAAATTTTTGCCAATCCATTAGCGGTAGCAATTCGTGTGTATCAACATCAGGAATTACGCTAGCAATCTTTAAAGCTTTTTCAAACTCTGATACATCATAGTAATAAGGAAAATCTTTAGTATTTTGCCGTTGTAAATCTCTTAAATGTCGGAAACAGTGTAATTTTTCCAAATAGCCAGTTTGTCGTATTGGATTCTCTAAAACATCAAAACAATATTTTGTAGCATCATCTTTGTATTTACTTTTAACAAAAGAAAAATCAATACTATTAAATGCCCCTTCAACATTATGTGTCTGCGTTAGATCAATTTTCATGATTTAAAGAACTCCTTCATTGATTCTGTAACCGACTTCTTTTCTGTGTTAGGTTCTGAAAGCTCCATTAGTTTGCTTCTAGCTTGTGGGCTTAGCCCCAATTGCTTGCCAATCGTATTTAGACGTCCTAGAGAATCAGACATCATATTATAAGCGGGATTCTTTTTAAAACCTTGAAAATCTCGACTTACTACTGAACCATCTACAGGGGAGAGAGACGTTTTATAAATTGTTTGCTGAATACCATGTTTTTGTAAGTCTTCATAAGCTTGCCTATAAATATCATACGCAGAACAATATTGTTGAATTAAATACTCATCTGCTCGAATTATTTTGTTGCTTTTATTCAAATATGCAGTGAGTTTAGGCCACAAATATTTACCGTAAGTTCCAAGCCATTTCGGTGCTTGAGTTGGAACTTTTGGTTTAGTTAAGTCAACGTTCACTAGGTTTCACCCCGCTTTCAAAAAGTTTTAAAAATCAATATTTCACGTAAGAAAACACTGACGGTGCGGCTCGTGCCTAGATGACATACGGCGGGGCTAAATTCAATTTGAAATTCAATCGAGTATGATTACTCATTAAAAATTAAATCGTCTCAGATCGCAGTTATTTGCCATCTCGCGCATTCATCAATTTATTAATTAATTTGGTATCCGTAATGGCTGGTACATCCTTCAAATAATTATGTAGACCAGTGCCATAGTAATTCTGCTCCCAACGCGTTTTCTTTGCATGACAGTCTCTACAACACGTTACTAGATTGTCTACATTCTTCATCTTGCTTTGATCCCATTCAATAGGAACAATGTGATCGACAACGTTTCCAGGATTTATTCGACAGTATTTGCACAGATTGAAGTCGCGTTGAAGAACGAGAGCACGAAGCGACTGCCACTCACGAGAATGATAGAACTTATTCTGCTCTGACTTAACAGAGTTGCGATAACGAGTGACATGATTGTAGTGCCAAGTAGCAGCTCGTGATGATTGACGTTTACGATACTTCTCGCGTTCTGCTCTATACTCTGCTTCATACTTAATGTGTTTGGTGCAGTAGTAATTAGGCATCATGGCAAACCCATGACATCCCTTATACTTACACCGTCTAACTCTTGGCATCTTATCATCTCCACATAATTCTGAGAGCAAAATAAAAGAGAGCTTGCTGTTTTCATAAACAAACTCTCCAGCGATATCGTAAGCAGATAAAGCATGTAAATTGTAAATGACCTAAATAAAAATATAACAATTAAAATTGA
>ERZ841116.656-NODE-656-length-23845-cov-8.870450_pt1 | contig 23845 bp, 21 predicted proteins | sample MGYA00519875_ERZ841116 | MGnify/ENA primary metagenome ERZ841116 (study PRJEB31850, sample SAMEA3708889) | human gut metagenome | biome: human gut; feature: human-associated habitat; material: faeces | place: China | collected 2014 ... | reverse complement strand
AAAAGAAAATAGCCATTTTATATAAGTTAAAAATGGCTATTTTGTCTACAATCTGCAAAATAAAAAGTAGAATTGTAATAATTCTACTTTTTATTTTTAATTTATAATATTTCTATCATTAACTTTTGATATATTTTCTGTAATTTTACCAAAACCTTAATACACTACAACAAATAATGCCATATTTCCCGGGCTATAAAAAGTATTATAACTCTTATTTTTTACTAAATTTGCATAAGTATTATTTTTGCATAAAGTGTATCAACTAAAGTATTTATTTTATCCGGTGGATCTATATAATAAAATCTAGTATCACCCATATCTAGTTCTTCAAGTATACTATTGACCAAATGTCTAGTGTACACAGTATCTATAGTAGATGTTGGTGCAACAACATATAAAGTGCTTATTCCATATTCTAAAAGTTCTTCACCTGATTTAATTATATCTTTTTTATTATTTTCTAAAAGAGGTAATTTTATTTGGATATCTATATCTTTTTCAGCATCTTCTATGTATCTTTTTATTCTTTCTCTAAATAATATGTCTTGCTCTAAATTATTTTTATTATGGAGTCCAATTAATAATACTCCACTGTCCTCTTCTGATTTTCTTATATTTTTTAAAATTTCATCTTTATAAAGCTGTGCTAAATTATTAGCATTATAAAATGGTTCTAACACTTCAACTCCTGCTATGTTTCTAGATGCAAGATTTAATTCTTCATATCTTTCCATGAAAACATCGTAATCAGTTCCTTCTGTCATAAATAAAGGGCATATTATTATTTTTGTGTATCCTTGTTCAATAATTGATTCTACTGAGTATTCAAAATAAGGTTTTGAATACATATATGAGTTAACAACTCTATATTCATTTCCTAAACTATGCCTTAATTTTTCTGCTATTTCTTCTGCCTTATGCTTAAATTCACTAGACCCTAATTTACTATAATAACTTTTATAATTATATAAATTGCTTATACCAGTAATAATAGCTTTATAACCTTCTTCATAGTAAATTTGAGTCGAACGCTCTCTTATATTGTAATTTTTATCCTCACCTTCTGATACTAACAAAACTAAAGTCTCTTCTTTTTCTTTTGTAGGTTGCGTATTTTTAATTACTATATAGTCTTTAAATATAAAAGATATAATTAAGTTTATTCCAATAAACGAAATCAATGCTCCATAAATTAAATTTTTATAATTTTTATTAACTATTACTTGCTTATAAAATGCCATTGTTGCTAAAACTATAAATATGTTTTCATAACTTCCTTTTAGTATAAAGCTCAATGCTAACGATGAAAATAAGATTATAGAAAATAACATAAAATCAACCTCACCACAAAAATTAATTTTTAAATAAGTTTTTATTATTTGTATTAACTTAATTGTATAGTTTACATCTATTATATATATGTTGTATAATTAGAATGTATGTCTACACAAATACTAAATAAACTTGATAAGTTAGCTTATTAAGCCTACTTCATAACTTAATAGGTTGTTTAAATTTATAAATAAAATTGACAAAAGAGAGGACGATATATATGAAATTAGGTATAGTTGGTTTACCAAATGTAGGTAAAAGTACACTATTTAATGCAATAACACAAGCAGGTGCTGAGTCTGCTAACTATCCTTTCTGTACGATAGAGCCAAACGTTGGTGTTGTTTCTGTTCCAGATGAAAGATTAGAAAAATTAAGAGAGTTATATGACTCTAAAAAAATAGTTCCTACTGCTATAGAATTCTGTGATATAGCAGGACTTGTTAGAGGAGCTTCTAAAGGTGAAGGTTTAGGAAATAAATTCTTATCTCACATAAGAGAAGTTGACGCTATAGTTCACGTGGTTAGATGTTTCGAAGATGGAAATGTTGTTCACGTTGATGGTTCTGTTGATCCTTTAAGAGATATAGAAACTATAAACTTAGAATTAATATTCTCTGATATAGAAATATTAGATAGAAGAATACAAAAATCAACTAAAGCTGCTAAAGCTGATAAATCTGTAGCTGCTGAAGTTGAATTCTTAAAAGAAATAATGGCTGTTTTAGAAGATGGTAAATGTGTTAGAACTATGGACTTTAGTGAAGATCAAAAAGCTTTCGTTGATTCATTAAACTTACTTACATCAAAGCCTGTAATATATGCTACAAATGTAAGTGAAGATGATTTAGCTGATGAAGGTGAAAATAATGCATACGTTGCTAAAGTAAGAGAATTTGCTGCTACTGAAAATGCAGAAGTTGTTGTTGTTTGTGCTCAAATAGAAGCAGAAATAGCTGAACTTGATACTGAAGAAGAAAAGAAAGAATTCTTAGAAACTTTAGGACTTGAACAATCTGGTCTTGATAAGCTAATAAAATCTTCTTATGCATTACTTGGACTTATATCTTACTTAACTGCTGGACCTCAAGAAGTTAGAGCTTGGACTATAAAAGTTGGAACTAAAGCTCCAGCTGCTGGTGGTAAGATACACTCTGATATAGAGAGAGGTTTCATAAGAGCAGAGACTATAGCATTTAATGATTTAGTACAAGTTGGTACTATGACTGCTGCTAAGGAAAAAGGATTAGTTAGACTTGAAGGTAAAGAATATGTAGTTAAAGATGGAGATGTTATATTATTCAGATTTAACGTATAATATATAATGGATAGGTATATTGCCTATCCATTATATATTATACGTTAAATCTATATTTATTAAGTTAAGAACTATAAATTTTTTCTATTATGATACTAGTATGATTTTAAAGTTTTATATAATACTTTAAATAAAAAATTCGCTTCGCTCATGTCGCCAACGACTTCGTCAGTTGCTCAAAATCTTTTTTACGCTCAAAACCAACTTATTGATATTACTTACATTCAGAAGTTGTCCACATTTTTTTAAGTATTATAATATCCTTAAGCGTAAAAAAGCTGTCTCAAATTTGAGACAGCTCATATTATATAAATTTACCTAGTCTATAAATTCTATTAAGTTTTTCCCTAATTTCTTAACTCTAGCAAGAGAATAAACTTCATATCCTTTTTCCTCAAGTTTTGAACGTCCAGGTTGGAATGACTTTTCTATAACTATACCTATTCCACTAACTTTAGCTCCTGCCTCTTCAACAAGTCTTACTGCTCCAAGTGCTGCTTCTCCATTAGCTAAAAAGTCATCTATTATAAGTACTTTATCATCTTTTGATATATAATCTTTAGATAAAGTTAATTCATAATCAGATCCTTTAGTAAATGAATGTACTGTTGTTTGATATACATTTCCATTTAATATTTTTGATTGTTGTTTTTTAAGTATTACCATAGGTAAATCCATTTGCATAGCAGTCATAGCCGTTGGTGCTATTCCTGAACTTTCTATAGTAAGTATTCTAGTTATACCATGTTTTTTAAAGTACTCTTTAAAATAAGTCCCCATATTATACATTAACTTTGAGTCTACTTGATGATTTAAAAATGTATCAACCTTAAGTACTGTTTCATTTAATGCTTTTCCGTCTTCTAATATACGATTTTTTAACTCTTTCATTATGCTCCCTCACATTCTAAATCTTTTATATTTTCAATTTCGTTATTTTTATCATCTTTTAATACTATATTTAAAACTAATGCAACTATTGTTCCAGTTGATATTCCTGATGAAAATACCATTTGTAATCCTTCTGGAAGATTAGATATAAAGTCTGGTCTAAATGTAACACCTAAACCTAAACCTATAGAAGTTGCTATTATAAGTAAATTTCTATCATTTATTTCAACTTTACTTAAAGTTTTTATACCTGCTGCTGCAACTGTACCAAACATTACTATACCAACTCCACCAAGTACAGGTTGTGGTATACCATTTATAAGTGCTGCAAATTTAGGGAATAACCCAAGTACTACAAGAAGTATTCCTGCCATAACTGCAACATGTTTACTTGCAACTTTAGTTAACGGTATAAGTCCTACATTTTGACTAAATGAAGTATTTGGAAATGCTCCAACTACTCCACCAAATATACTTCCTACACCATCTGCAAGTACTCCAGAACCAACTCTTTTGTCATTCATATCTACATTAGATACTTCACCTATTGCCTTTAAACATCCTACTGTTTCTATTGTTGTAACAAAGTATGCTGGTAAAAATGCTATTAATGCTTTTAAGTCAAATGTTACACCGTATTCAAATATCTTAGGTATAGATACAAAACTTGCATCTTTAACTGCTGAAAAATCAACTAATCCTAAAGGTATGCATATTAAATATCCTACAACCATTCCTATAAGTATTGATGCACTACTTAAAATTCCTTTTCCATATTTATTTAAAAATAATGTAATTATCATAACAAACATTGATATAGATACATTTAGTAAACTACCATATGAATCAGATCCTACTCCACCTGCTGCCCAATCCATTGAAACTGGAATTAAAGTAAGTCCAATTAAACATACAACTGTTCCTGTAACTATAGGCGGGAATAATTTCATTAAAGGTTTTATAAAATAACTTAATATAATTTCAAAAAATGCTCCTAATATTGTTGCACCTATTATTCCTGGAAGTCCTAAAACTGAACCTACTGATATTGCTGGTGATACGAAAGTAAAATCTGTACCCATTATACATGCCACTTGAGAACCAATTTTTCCTACACCATTTGCTTGTATAATAGTAGCTATACCTGCTGCTAGTATTGATGCACTAATCACTGCTGTTGACATAATTGGATCAAACCCTAATGAACTTGATATAACAAGAGGAACAACTATTATTCCTCCAAAGGCTGCAAATATATGTTGAAACCCTAGCAGTATCTTTGTAAGTAAATTTGGATTATCATTTACTCCATAAATTAAATTATTTTTAGTTTTGATATTATTTTGCTTCATTACACTGTCTCCCTATTTTTAGTGTATATGACTCGATTTATATAAGTTTAACTAAACATAAAAAGCCTCGATAAATTATCGAGGCTTTAGTAACAATCTTAAAAATATATATTATATATAATGTAAGTTAAACTATACCTCGTAGTCTACTAATTTATGGTTAGTAGGTAGAAACTTGCGGACCATATTACCGCCAAATATACGAGTCATTTTTATTTGTATTTTTATATATTCTAACATATTTATATAAAATTTCAATAGTTTTATACAATATATATTATTTTTTTACTTTTTATTTTATTTATCGTAAAATCCCAAAACTTTTTCAATATAAGGATTAAATATTTCATCTTTTTCTATGTATATTTCATGTTTTGCATCTTCAAACCTTACAAACTCACAATTTTTAGCTAAAGATACAAATTTATTATGTCCATTAGGCTTTACAAATGTATCTTTTCCTGCTTGGAATAAAAGTACATCTGCCTTTATATTTTGTATATTTTCTTCTTTTAAAAGTTCTTTAATTCCTTTAAATGCTTGATTTAACCAATTAAAAGATCCACCTGAAGTTTGTAATTCTTTATGTTCTAATTGCTTATTAAAATATGAATCATATCTTTTTCGTGAACTAGTTGCAGAGTTGATAAAATCTGGTTTACTATTAAATGGTCCATGTCCAAATAAATATTTATTACCCATACCTATTGTACAAAATAATTTTGATACTATCTTTGAAACTATTTTAGGATACTTTCCTGTATCTATTTCCATCATAGGACAGTTCAATATTGCTTTTTCAAAATAATTATTATGCTTTTCTAGAAATAAAGCTCCAATAGCACCTCCCATAGAATGTGCAAATAAGTATAATTTTCTATCATTTAAGTTAGGAACAACTATACTATCTAAAAATGTCTTTAAGTCTTTAATATAGTAATTAAAATCTTCAACATTTATTTGGCTATTATCTATCCCAAGTCTTCCTGATTTACCATGCCCTCTATGGTCTATTATGTATACAGAGTAGTTATTTTTATTAAATGTTTTTATAAGTTCTCTGTATTTTTCACTACTTTCACAAAATCCATGAGATATAACAATTACATCTTCACTATCTTCTACTTCATAGCTTTTGTAATAAATTTTTATGTCTTTTTCTCCCATAAAAAATCCATCTTCATATATTACATTGCTTTTTATACTCTTAGATTTACTCATACTAATCTCCTATAATATAATTAATATTAATATAATTATATCTAAATTTACCAATATGCACAACATAACGATTTACCTGTATAATTTTACCACAATTTATTGACTTGTTCTAAAAATCAATTTATGAATTAATATACCTAAAAGAATAATTTTCTGATTATAAAATATCTACATAATATATATTTTATAGTACCTTAGTATATATTTTATAGTACCTTAGTATATAAAAAGAGTGCCATTTTATGGCACCCTATTTATATAACATTAATTTTCTTTTGTATCTACATCTGACATTTCAAGTTTTACAATTTGTTGTATATCTTTTATCTGTAAATTTTTAAAGTTCTTTTCTACTGTGTATATAGGTAATATAATCTCAAATTTAGTACCTTTATTTACTTCACTATATACATTTATTTTTCCACCGTGAAGATTTACTATTTCTTCAACTATACAAAGACCTATACCACTTCCCTCTTCATGTTTTTTTAATGTGTCTGAAACTTGATAAAATCTATTAAAAATTTCATTTATCTTATCTTTTGGTATCCCTATACCATTATCTTCTACACTTATAAAAACTTCGTCTTTTACTCTTTTTATATATACATATATTGATCCACCTTTTTGTGTGAATTTTATAGCATTGGATAAAAGGTTAAGTATAACTCTTTCTATTTTATCTTCATCTATTGCAGTTATTATTTCTTCTTCTTCTGTATCAAATATTAAATCAATATATTTACATGTTGAGTAGTCAACACTTGCTAAAACTATATTCTCAACAACTTCTACTATATTTAAATTTTCTAATTTTAGTTCATAACTTCCCAGTTCAAATTTAGTTATATCTATAAGGTTATTTACCAATTTTAATAATCTATTTGAATTCTTATTTATTTGTTCTAATTTTTCCAATAGATATTTGTTATCATAGTCATTGTTATTTATTTTAAGCTCTGTTACCTTACTTGTACTTAGTATAACATTTAGAGGAGTTCTAAGTTCATGACTCATATTTACTATAAAATCAGTTTTTAACTTTTCTCTTTCTTTGGCTTTTTCATATAGTTGTTTGTTTCTAGTTGATTTTTTTCTTTCTGCTATAAACTTATATACTACATAAATTCCTATTGAAATCAACAAAATAAATACTATAAATATTGTTATTTTAATTGATTTAGGTAATAAAAGTTTATATTTAGGTTTATTTAATATTGTACTATCTTTTGGAATTTTTAAAGTATCTATATTATATTTATATATTTGTTTATAATCAAACATAAATACTCCACTAGGCTTTGGTAATATACCATATTCTTCTTTATTACCTTCTAATATATTAATTATTTCTTTAGCTACATAACTACCTTGATATTCTCCTACTGCTACAACTCCACCTATTACACCATTAAAAACATATGCATAATTGTTTGTATATATAGGATTTTTAGTTATATCTTTTATATCGTTAACAACATCTTTTAACATTACATGTGAGTTATCATTTTTATACATAAATGTTCCTGTAAGAATAATAGCTTGATTTTTGTCATCAATTTTTTTTAATTTATTTTGTATATCTTCAATATAATTAGATTGTATAAAATTAATTTTTACTGACCTAAAAAATAAATATTTTGATGACTCTATTCTTTCTTTCACCATATTTGAATAAGTAAATTCATCAATTATAACATTTATAGTATCTATATTAGGGTGAAGATATAATATCAAATTAAATAGTTCATCTGTATTAGATTGTAATATACCTGTTATATATTTTTTATGTTCATCTGTAAGTTCAACATTACCATTTATTCCAGTAAATAATATCTGTTTATGATACATTATACTATCTGGATTTAGAACCTCTGATTTTACAAACTCAAAGGCTTCGTCATCTACAGCAAATATTACATCTATATCTTTATATTGGTACTTTTTATTTAATAATTCTTTAAAAGAATTTAAATAATCTTTATCATTTCTTTTTCTTATATCTAGATATTCTAAATCTATATTTAAATCTAAGTCTTGTGGCTTTATTTGTTTTAATTTTTCTTCAAATCCAGTTAATACATGGTTTTCCCATTCATTCTTAGAATCATATGAATTTATAACTAATATATCTAAAGTTTTGTCATTATTTTCTAAAATATTATATGCATATATTGAGGTTGTACCATTTAAAATGATTAATATTGTTATGCTTATAATAGTTGCATAATTTAATAATCCTTTCTTCATTTTGCTCTCCCTTATATTGGCTTTTTAGATTATTTTATTATTTCTATTATAGTCAATAAATCATTTACAATTCTATGGAAAATTATAGCGATATAATTACAATAAAAAATGAACCTAAAATTAGATTCATTTTTATAATTTATTTTATTAATTCTAAAGTTTTTTCTGTAGCATTTAACTTATACTTACATCCAAAAGGAAGTGTTATCATTGGAGTACAGTGACCTGATTTTAAGTTAAATATACAAGGCTTATTGTACTTAGATACTCTATCTTGTATAAGTTCTAAGATTTCAAAATCATCATCATTTTCCTTGTTACAATCACAGAAATCACCAAATACAATCCCAGCACAATCATCAAACTTACCTGCTAGTGATAGCTGAGTTAACATTCTATCTAGTCTGTATATAGCCTCACCAACATCTTCTATAAATAGTATTTTATCCTTTGTATCTATTTCATATTTAGTTCCAATACCTGCTGCTATTAATGCTAAATTTCCACCTATTAATTCACCTTCACACTGCCCTTTTACAACTGTATATATAGGTTCATCATTTGGATTTTCAAACTTAGTAACATTGTTATTTAAAGCATTTATTAAAGAGTTATAAGTAAATTCATCCCATTTAGGAGATGTTCCTGCCATTACCCCATGAAATGTTACTAAATCAGCGTATTTATTAAAAGCTATATGTAGTCCTGTTATATCTGAAAATCCAACAAAGAATTTAGGATTATTTTTTATAATATTATAGTCTATTAAGTCTAATATTCTAGGTGTTCCATATCCACCCCTTAAACAAAATATTCCATCTACAGTTTTATCTAAAAACATATCTTCAATATCTTTTGCTCTTATATCATCTTCACTTGATAAATATCCTTTATAAGAACCATAACAACTTTCTCCGAACTTAACATTATATCCTAAGTCATTTAATGCATTTTCTATTTCACCTAAAGTTGTAGCTCTAAACGGTCCAGATGGTGCTACTATACCTATAGTATCTCCCTTTTTTATTCCTTTTGGATATATCATATTATCTCCCCTTTAATTAAAACATTATGTTTGTTACAACAACAGCAGTTATTATACCTACAACATCTGCTATAAGTCCTGCAGGAAGTGCATGACGAGTCTTTTTAATACCTACTGCTCCAAAGTAAACTGCTAGTACATAGAAAGTAGTTTCTGTTGATCCATTCATTACAGATGCCATTCTACCTATTAGTGAGTCTGGTCCGTAAGTTGTAAATAAATCATTCATAACCCCAGATGCTCCTCCACCTGATAAAGGTCTTATAAGTGCCATTGGTAAAACTTCTCCTGGCATTCCTATTTTACTAGTTATTGGTGATAGTGCATTTGTTATTAAATCAAGTGCTCCAGATGCTCTAAAAACACCTATTGCAACTAGCATACCTACTAAAAATGGTATGATTGTTACTGCTGTTTTAAAACCATCTTTTGCTCCATCTGTAAATGTTTCATATACATTAACTTTTTTAAATGCTCCAAATAATACTATTGATACTATTATAAATGGTATTGCATAAAGTGATATTGCATTTACTATATTTTCAAACATAATTAGTCCTCCTTACTAGCTGCTAATGTTTTGTTAGCTACTAATTTTGCTTTTTTATTTTTTGAAAACTTTTCAAATACTTTTACAGCTACTACTGCAGCTAATGTAGATGCTATTGTAGCAACTAATGTTGGCCCAATTATTTCTGCAGGGTTTTTAGAACCTGCTGCTAATCTATATGCTACAACACTTGATGCAACTAATGTTACTGATGAAGTATTTATTGCTAAAAACATACACATTGCATTTGATGCTGTATCTTTTTCTTCATTTAATTCTTGAAGTTCTTGCATAGCTTTTATACCTAGTGGTGTTGCTGCATTACCAAGTCCTAATATGTTTGCTGCTATATTCATAACCATAGATCCCATAGCAGGGTGGTCTTTTGGAACCTCTGGGAATAAAAACTTCATTATAGGCTTTAGTGCATTTCCTATTAATTTAACTAAACCAGCTTCTTCAGCTATTTTCATAAGCCCTAACCATAAAGCCATCATACCTATTAGCCCCATTGCTAATTCTACTCCTGTTTCTGCGTTACTCATTAACGCATCTGTAACTGCTTGTGTATTACCAGTGAAAACTCCTATAATTATTCCCCCAACTAGTAATACCATCCATATAATATTAATCATTATATCTCCCCCTTTTTAGATATTCTACTAGCTTAAATAATCTAATATTTTATATATTTTTTTATCTTTTATATATACTCTGTCAACTCTTCTTGATACTATACTTAATAGCTCATTTCTATTTGTATCTGCTAAATTAGCTACATCAAGTAAATTAGGTCCGCCATTTCCATAAAAAATAACTTCACTGTCCATACTAACGTCTTTGATATCTGTTAAATCAACTATACATTGATCCATGCAGATTTTACCTAGTATGTTTGCTTTTTTTCCGTTTACATAGACATACCCTTTATTTGATAGTATTCTTGGTATACCATCTGAGTATCCACATAGGACTGTTCCTACTTTCATATCTTTATCTGCTATATATGAGTAGTCATAACTTATTCCTTCGCCCTTTTTAATAGTTTTTATTTGTGCAAACTTAGATTTAAAAGTCATAGCAGGTTTTAAATCCATTTCTGATTTTCTACTATTGTATCCATATAAACTTGCTCCAACCCTAACCATATCCATATGAAAATCTTTATAAGCAACCATGCCTATACTATCGCATATATGCTTTATAGGTATATTAATACGTTTTACTTTATCTAATAGATTAATAAATTTATTAAATTGATCATAATCACTTTTCTCATCTTTAAGTGCTAGATGCGAAAATATTCCTTCTACATTTATATTTGGTAAATTGTATATATAATTGATTGTAGATGGTAAACTTTCGTCTATCTTAAATCCTAATCTATTAAATCCTGTATCTATTTTTATATGTATGTTAGCTTTTTGGGTTGTTTTTTTAGATTTATTTGATAAAATTTCAGCTTGTTCTTTTGAAAATATCGTCAATGTTATATTGTGTTGAATTGCTATATCAAGACAATCATCTGGAGTGTATCCCATTACTAATATGGGTAATTTTATATTATTATTTCTAAGTTCGATAGCTTCATTAAGACCTGCAACGCATATATAGTCAACATTTTCTTCTTCTAAAACTTTTGCAACTTCAATTGCTCCATGACCGTAAGCATTTGCTTTTACAACTGCTCCTAACTTAGTATTTTTATCTATAACTTTTTTTATTTCATTTATGTTGTGTTTTATAATATCCAAATCTACTTCAACGTATGTAGGTCTTAATAATCTCATATTATATCCCCCTAATATTACTTAATTTTTATCAATCTAAATTCCCATTCATTCCCTTTGACCTTTTTATTATATATCATTTTTAGATATTTTTTTTGAAAATAATGCTTATCATATTGCAAAAAATGCCATATGCAATTTATTCCATTTTTATAAATACAATATTGATATAATTAACTTATCATTAAATAGGGGTGATTAAGTGAACAGTTTAACAAGTAAAATTAAGAATTTAAAGTCATGGTTAATAGATGTAAGACGTGATTTACATAAAACTCCAGAACTTGGTCTTGAAGAATTTTTAACTAAAGAAAAAATTATAAAATACTTAGAAGAAATAGGTATAGATTATATTACCTACCCTGATCATACAGGGGTTATGGCTTACATTAATAAAAATGCTAAAAATACAGTTGCTATTCGGGCTGATATAGATGCCTTACCTATTGTAGAAACTAATAATAAAAGTTATAAATCTATACATAGTGGTAAAATGCATGCTTGTGGTCATGATGCTCATACTGCAATACTTCTTGGAAGCTGTAAAGTTTTATATGATATGAGAGATGAACTAGATGTAAATGTTAAATTTTTATTCCAACCAGCAGAGGAAACAGTTGGAGGTGCAAAACTTCTAATAAAAGATGGTTGCATGGAAAATCCTAAGGTTGACTACACTATAGGACTTCATGTAATGCCACATATAAATACAGGTATGGTTGAGCTTCAGTATGATTCTATGAATGCTTCAACTGATACAGTTAGTATAACTATAGAAGGTAAACAATGTCACGGAGCTTATCCTCACCAAGGAGTTGATGCAATAGTAGCAGCAGGTCATGTTATATGCGCTCTTCAAAGTATAGTTAGTAGAAATATAGATCCTGTAGATTCTGTAGTATTATCTCTTGGAGTTATAAATGGTGGTATAAAAGAAAATGTGATATGCCCAAAAGTTACACTTGGCGGTACTTTAAGAACTTTAAACCCTGATACTAGAAGATATACTAAAGAAAGAATAAAAGAAATAGTAGACTTTACTTGTAAAGGCCTTGGTGCAAAAGGTAGTGTTGATATTGAGGAAGGCTATGCACCACTTGTTAATGATAACTTTGTTGTAGATATAGTAAAAGAAAATGCGATAAACTTGTTAGGAAAGGATAATGTAGTATTTAGAAAGCATCCTTCTTTAGGAGCAGAAGATTTTTCATTTTTCTTAGAACATTCAAAAGGAGCTTTTTATCATTTAGGGTGTAGAAATGAAGAGAAAAATATTTTATCGCCTTTGCATACTGCTGATTTTGATATAGATGAGGATTGCTTAGAGATAGGGGTTATGCTTCATGTGTTGAATACATTGTCTTTTGCAAAGCTATAGTAATTCTTAAGATATAGTCCGCTCGGTGAGAATATATAAGTCCTCCTCCAAGCTAAAATTCGCTTCGCTCATAGCGCCAACGATATATCCTTGCTACCGCTTTGAGCAACGTGTTGGCGAAACACTTTGGATATATCCGTTGCTTAAAATGTAGGTTTAGCTTATATATTTTCTTCTTTCAAGGGTTATAAATATCGAAAAATATCAATAAAAAACACTTAAAATTTATTTAGGGGGTAGATTTATGAAAGTTTATATTAGTGCAGATATTGAAGGTACTTGTGGAATTGTTGATTGGGAGGAAACTAATTTGCATGACCCTCAAGCTACATATCATAAGGAACAAATGACTAAGGAAGTTAATGCAGCTTGTTTAGGTGCAAATGATTTAGGTTGTGATGATATATTTGTAAAGGATGCACATGGAAGTGCAAGAAGTATAAATCCATCAATGTTACCTGAAAATACAAGAATACTTCGTGGGTGGGCTAGAAATCCACACATGATGATGGCTGGTATTGATGAAGGTTTTGATGCTTCAATGTTTATAGGGTATCATAGTGCTGCTTCGGAAGATGGCAATCCACTAGCACATACTATGAATAGTGTTGAATATGATTATATAAAATTAAATGGTATGATACTTTCTGAATTTATTATGAATGCTTATACTTCTATATATTATGGCATACCTGTAGCATTTTTAAGTGGTGATGAAATGCTTTGTGAAAATGCAAAGAAAATTTTCCCTAATTTAGTTACAGTTGCCGTTTCAAAGGGCATTGGTAATGGTTCTGTATCAATTCATCCAAATTTAGCTGTAAAAAGAATAAATGAAGGTGTTAAAGAGGCTTTATCTGGTGATTTATCTAGACATATGATAAAATTACCGGAAAAATTTGAAATTGAAATAAAGTTTAGAAATCATTTTAAAGCTTATAGAGCATCTTTTTATCCAGGTGTTGAAAAGTTAGATTCTCAAACTATAAAATTTGTTACTAATGATTATTATGAATTTTTAAGAATGTTTTTATTTATATAATTTATAAATACTTAGTGTATAAAAATAATTATATAAACACAAAATATAGTGAATTTACTTTATAGGAGGTATATCATCAATGGAAAATACATCATTTGAAATAGCTAAAGTAAAGGAAAGTGAAAGGGAAGCAATAGAAAAAGCTGAACGTACATTAAAAGCCGAAACTGGCAAAGACTTTGTCCTTATAGCTTGGGAGAGAAAGTAGTCTCCTTTAAAGTAATTCGCCCTGACAAATTGTCAGGGCTTTAATTTACTTAACCGCTTTTAATTTTGCTATATCTGCCCAGTTGCTTGCTGTTATTACTTCCACATTTGTTATATCTTTTTTTACTGCTTCAACATCACCTTTTATATGTGCTATATCATGTTTTATGTTTTCTTGTTCTGCTTTTATTACATCTACTTTATGTTCTAAAGCCTTTAGTATTTGAGTATTCTCATTTATTTGACTTTCAATTGAATCTATCCTAGTTTCTATTGAACCAATTTTGTTTTCCATTAAATCCATTTTGTTTTCCATTAAATCCATTTTGTTTTCCATTGAGTCTAATCTAATTTCCATTCTTTTTTGGCCATCTTGTAATGACTGTAAAATTTCTAGTATTTTACTTTCCATAAAAATCTCCTCCTTTGGTTTTACTAATATCTATATTATAGTCTATTTTTGTCTATTTATAAACTAATTATTATTGTATTTCATTAGGATTATTTTTCCATTGTAATTAAAATTTTTACATATTAAAATACCTGTAGATTTGGTAATTTAACTATCTACAGGTATTTTTTATTTTATCTATTTGCCTCTGCATATATCTTTTCTGCTAAATAATGAATCATATAATTTTGGAAATTATTATTAGTTAAAATCTCCTTAACTAATCTATCATTCCTATTTTTAGTCTTAACAATACCTCTCTTAAAGTGATTCTTAGCAAAAGTACTTACTAAATCCTCATAACTGTTAGCTTTAGCTATATCCATAATATTTTTATCACTTTTGAACATTTCTTCATAGGTATCTATCATAATTCTATCAGCTTCTGTAAGACCTATTCCAAAAACATCATTTATCTTTTTAATTATGTCTTCTAAATACTCTCCTTCTCCTTCACTTACACGAGAAGTAGCATTTTCAGATATACCAACTAATTCACCTTCACCGTTATATAATGATATATCACTACCTTTTTTATCATCCTCACCTAACTTTTGTAACTTATAATAATCTAGGCTTAACATATCATCAAGGTCTATTCTTTCCTTACTCTTTTTAGGTAATTTCTTTAAAAGTGCTACTAAATAAACCTGTAACCTTAAAAGATTTAGATTTTTTATAGGATAAATTTGAATTAAGAAATTATAAAAAGTAATATACTTTTGACATTTCTTCTTAAATTCATCTGCTCTTTTTTCATCCTCTTCTTCTAAATAGCAATATCTTTCAACAGCCTTATCTATCAAGCTATTCATCTTAGCATCTTGAGAAGAAGTTCTTTTTTCTTTATAGAATAATATCGTAAATTCATTTATCTCATCATCATTATATATTCCATATTCATGTAACTGATACCAAAGGTCATTTACTACATTTGGATCTGTTACCTTATCAATATTCGTCATTTCAAAATATGGCTTATATGCATCTTGTATATCTTCCACACTATTTTGGAAATCTAATACAAATGTTTGCTTATTAGGATAAGTTCTATTAAGTCGTGATAAAGTCTGAACAGTCTTTACACCATCTAACTTTTTATCAACATACATAGCACAAAGTTTAGGTTGATCAAATCCTGTTTGATATTTTTCTGCAACTATTAATAACTTAAACTCATTCTTTTCAAATATATTTGGTAAATTTGAATCAGTAATATCAGATGCTACCTCTTTGTTCATACCTACTTCTGTGTACTCATCATCACCATCTTTTACAGTTCCAGAAAAAGCAACAAGTGCCTTCATATCATATCCTTTTTCTTTTATATATTGGTCTATTGCTAACTTATATCTAACAGCATGTAATCTACTTGCAGTAACTATCATACCCTTAGCTCTACCTTCTAACCACATAGACCTATTATCTACAAAATCATCTACTATAGTTTCAACCTTTTGTCTTATATTGTGTTCATTTAAACTAACAAACTTATTTATAGCTCTTTTAGCCTCTCCCTTATCAAACTCAGGGTTATCTAAAATCTTTTTACCTACTTTATAATAAACACTTACTGGCATAAAGTTTTTAAGTACATCTAATATAAATCCTTCTTCTATAGCTTGTTTCATAGAATATAAATGAAACTCATGAGGCTTATTATCATCACCTATTCTACCAAATACCTGCATAGTTTTATTCTTAGGGGTAGCAGTAAATGCAAAAAAGCTAATATTGCCTAAGTTTGTTCTTTTCTCTATAAGCTCATTCATCTTATCTATACTAGATTTTTCATTTTTTTCTAACTCTGAATCAAACTTCTTAGCTTCTTCTAAAGTTTTCCCTGCTAAAGTTTCCTTTAAGGCATTCATATTCTCACCAGATGTAGAAGAATGAGCCTCATCTATAATTACAGCATAACGTCTTTTTTCAAGCTTATCTATCTTAGGTAATGCATATTGGAACTTTTGAATAGTAGTTATAATAATCTTTGCTCTATTTACAATAGCATCAGCTAAATCTGATGAATTTTTATCCTCATCTATCTTAACAACAAGTCCGTTTTTGTGTTCTAACTGATAAATAGCATTTTGTAACTGTTTATCAAGTACCTTTCTATCAGTAACTACAATAACAGAATCAAAAATAGCATTATTGTCTTCATCATGTAGACTAGATAATCTATGAGAAGTCCATGCTATAGTATTAGTCTTACCACTCCCTGCACTGTGTTGGATAAGATAATTTTTACCTGCTTTATTAATCTTTAAATCCTCTACTATCTTTCTAACTGCATCTAATTGATGAAATCTTGGAAATATAGCTCTTTTGTTACCCTTATCGTCTTCTTGTATAAAATAAAATCTCTTAACTATATCAAGTAAACTATCTTTTGATAATATTTCTTCCCATAAATATGAAGTCTTTTCCTTCCCTTCAACAACAGGATTTCCCTTACCTCTATTATTACCTTTATTAAATGGTAAGAAGAAAGTCTTGTTTCCTTTTAGCTCTGTAGTCATATACACTTCATCAGTATCCACTGCAAAATATACTAACACCCTTTGATTAAATCCAAATAAACTTTCTTTTGGATTTCTATCTTCTTTAAATTGTCGTATAGCATTATATACATTTTGACTAGTAAATTGATTTTTAAGCTCCATTACTATTAATGGAAATCCATTTAAAGAAAGCACCATATCTAAAGTATTGTTATGATTTGCACTATATTTTAACTGTCTAGTTACTTTAAATATATTTTGCTTATAGTTTTCATAGGCTGTTTTATTATTTGTTAAATTAGGCTTATTGTAGAATAACTGAAACTTTCCGTTCATCATAATATCTTCTACGCCATTTCTAAGTACACTTATAAGCCCTCTTCTTTTTATATTAGAATTTATTAAATCTATAAAAGCTTTTTTATAGTTAGCTCCTCTATTATATTTAAATTCGTCTAATAATTCTTTTTGAGTATTTTCTAAAAATCTAAATAAATCCTCAACGAATAAGCAATTTTCAAGGTCAAATTCTTGTGAGTGACCTTGTTCATATCCAATTGAAACTAAATGATTTTCAATAGATTCTTCTAGGTGTTTTTCTTTTGGTAACATAATCTCTCATCTCCCTCCCATTATATTATGTCTATTTATTTCTAATAGCTCTTATCAAGTTTATATCTAGCCCTGTTTTTTGCGATATCTCTTCATCACTTCCCTCTAATAAAGGAATTAACTTCTTAGCCATTTCTAAAGATGAATATAACTCATCCTTTTGCTTTCTTTCTTCTTTTAATTTACTATTTTGCTCTTGATATATAGTATTTCTTACACAACTAATTACCTTATCAAACTCAGGTCTATATATTTTATAAAACTCATATATAACTTGAAAATCTGGATGTTCATAACCATGTGCAACATAATTTCTACTTTTTCTAAGCTCTAATAAAAAATCTATTGATACATCTTTTAATTGTCCAACCGATTTATGTTTATGTATTATATCATCATAGCCCATTTTATCTTTTCTATCATATAAGCCTTTAGATGTATGTGCTAAATATTTTATAAGTTGTTCTTGAAATGCTCTTATATATCCTCTAAAGCCTTCTTCCATATATATTTTAGCTTCTACATTATCAATACTATTATATACATCGTTAAAATTCTCTAGTTTCAGTACACAATCTTCCATAACAAGTAACATATCTTTTAATCTATTAATATTGTGCATATCTATTTTTTTCCTCCATATAAAGAAAATACAATTCTCTATCTATTAAAGTTTCATCATAAAACTTATCAAACCAATTTGAAAAATCTTCTCCATATTCAAAGATTATCTCTCCAAATTCAAAGATGTTACATAAAAGATATGGACTAGAATCCTTATTTACAACTACTAAATCTACAGGTATTTTTAATACATCTTCTAAAAATCTTTCAAACTTTCCTCTTGTTACTAAATCTATATGTGAATTTGTAAACCAAGCTATATCTATATCACTTTCTTCTGTAAAGTATTTTGTTCCGTAGCTTCCAAAAATGTATATAGCATCAGTTTCTTGACAATTTAATACACTTATTATAATTTGTTTTATACTTTCATCTATTTTTCTCAATTTATACCACTTCCTTTTACTTTTGGCATGTTCCTTAATTTTAATTATAGCATATAAAATATAACTAAAAATCGATAAGCTATATACATAGTGGTTTATATACATATTTTTCTATATATTATATTTTATACATTAAGTAAGTTTAAAACTGTAGTATTTAAAATAGGATATTAATAATGCTAAAGCCTATCATTATAGACTTTAGCATTACATTAAGTAAAATTACTGTATTTTTTATTTTTATTTCCAAATCCTTTAAACCATGATATTACATTTCATTTATTAGTCACTATATTAGAGTTTTTAATCTTATTATTATTACCAATAGCTATACTATTATCATATAGATTAACTTGAATATGTTGTATTATACTCTTTAACTCTTCTTCAGTCTTTGTTGATATGTCAATATCAAGGCCATCAAGATTTCCAAATTCTTTTTCAAGAAATAAAAGTGTTTCTAATATTTTTGTTTTTACTTTTGATATTATATCACTAACCATTCCTAAATCAATATCTACAGAGGCATCAGTTATATGTGCATTAGTGCTTGCCTGTAACATTCCATAGAATTCAGGAGGTATTGGTTTACCTAAACTTACTTCTTTATCTTTCATTTCTATTAATGTAGAAATACTAGAATATATATGTGTACTCAATAAGTTCTCCTGCATTTTTTCATCTAAATGAGCTATTCCAAATTGTCTTTTTGAGTATTGAGCATAACCAACTATAAAACTAGCCCTAACTATACCTTGTAATTTTCTATATTGAGGCAAATCGTCGTCTACATCATACCCTGATAACTCTTTAGTTACCCAATTAATTAATATATCATTATCTAAACAGTATAAAATTGCCATTAAATTTTGAAGAGCTATATCTATGTCCATATTTGAAGATATAAAATCTTTTATTAGCTTACTCCTTGCCAATCTTCTCCCTCCTAAAATGAGTTTTTAATAAACTCTGAAATTTTGTCCCAAAATCCAAACATCATTATTATACTTGCTATTATAGAACATCCAATTCCTATTAGTATGGGATGTCTATTTGCAAATGACTCTTTAGGTGTATCTTTACTACTAACAGTACTATTATTATAATCTATTATATTCGATTTTTTTATTTTATTATTATCACCTATTTTTATTGACATAAATTCTCCCCCCTTTTAGAAATATATAAATCCGTACTATATTAAAATTAATCCAATATCTCTATTTTTCCTGTAACTGCTTCACTTATTAAACTTTGCTTAGCTTCTTTTAGTTTTTCTATTTGATATTTAATATCATTCATAATATTGATGATTTCAATACTTTTTTGCTCAATATAATCAGTTAATATCTCAATTTCTTCTTTATTCGGATATAGTATATAAAAATTACCTAAATTTTCCATAGATAGATTAGGTTGAGCCGATTGAACTGCATATAACCACATATTCTCTTGTAGCTTCGGAGAATTTAACCAATAATATACAAATTTATAATTTATATCATCATATAGTCTTATGAAAGAAATAGCTTGATTTGTATTAGCTGGACAATGCTCTTTTTGCACAATAGCAACCTTACCTATAGTTGCACCTGCAATTACAAATAAAATATCATTTTCTTTTAATTCAGATCTTTTTAATATCTTATTTGTTTCTTCATCAATAAAAAATTCTGGTGTTAAAGAAATCTTTCCTTCATATATATTTTCAGCTTTTAAGAAACGAATTTCTCCTTTGTCTATTATTTCTTTTCCAACTGTTGAAGGTGTTGTTCCTTTCGATATAACTCTTGATATTTGTTTTATCCTTTTTACTTCCCAATCCTTAGGTATATCACCTAACCACTCAACTCCACTATCCTTCATCTCTTCACTACTTCTCTTTATAAGCTCATACCCATCATCAGTCTTAACAACCTTCAACTTACCAGTAACAACCTCACTTATAAGGCTTTTCTTTGCTTCTTCTAATCTTTCTATTAACTTTTCTTTCTTAGATATAATTAAGTTAAACTGTGAAGTCTTTTCATCAAGGAAGTTTGCTATTTTAATTTGAACATTCTTATCCAAATTAACTAAACTTAAATTTTTTACTTGAGTTCCAGTTATTAAAGGTTGTGCTGTTCCTGATGCTAATTCCTTTAAATTCATACTATTCAGTGAATATACTACATAATTAAAGTTGTAATTTTTAGACACTACATCTAATATTAATGCATTATCTGATATCCACCCTTCTGTAGCAATATTTACTTCTCCACAAGCTCCTACTCTTCCTATTATAATATTTTTTTTGACGTTATTTATCTTATTACTTTTTCCAATTACTCCATTAGAACCATATATATTATATTTACCATTATCATCATACTCGTCTTTAGAAATATACTCTCCACTTTTTAAATGAGATATATATTTAAGTTTTATTAAGCTCCAATCCTTAGGTATCTTACCAATCCACTCAACTCCACTATCCTTTAACTCTTCATCATTTCTATATCTATATCTCATTACCCTAGCACCTTCCTTATCTCTAGTGCTATCTCACTTTCTAAACTTTCAACTTCCTTCATAATATCTTCAAAAGCTCTTAGCTCTTCATACTTGTAAAAATGTCTAGTAAATGGTATCTCATATCCTATATTATTTATACTACTTTCATCTATATAAGCATCATTAACATGAGGCTTTACTTCCTTTTTAAAATACTCATAAACATCATCTTTAAGTGATATACTTTCTGTATCTTTTAGTGAACTATCACTTTCTATATTTCCTTTGCTATCTTTACAAACTTCTGCATCTTCATTTCTTACACCTATAGCATTTACTATTGCCTTTATAAGTCCTGCTGGTAGTGCTATATCAAATTCTTTAGACTTAGCTTTTAAATCCTTTATAAACTTATCTCTGTCCATATACTCTAAAGTATTGTCAAAGCTTTCTAATAGTTTTATTAATTTTTCTTGCTTTTGTCTTCCTTCATTTTCTTCTATTTCTTTTACTTCTAAGTCTTTTTTCTTAGATACTGCTAAGTTTATAAATTGAGTAGTGTTTTTTACATTTTCTATCGCTTCTTCATTAACTTTAAAACTTAGCTTTAATGGTCTTTCTACAGTTATTTTTCTATATCCAAAGTCTTCGTTGTCAAATATTTTACTGTTTTCACTTTCTTCAAAGCTACTGTATAAATTTGTTATTTCTTTTATTTGTTCAGGAGTTATTTCTTTTCTCTTGTTTCCTAAACTCTTTCTCATTAATTGGTAGTATTCACTCGCATTTACAAGCTGTATCTTACCTTTTCTCTTTTCTTCTTTTTTGTTAGTAAGTACCCATATATATGTTGCTATACCTGTGTTGTAGAACATATCAGTAGGTAGTGCTATTATACCTTCTAATAAGTCTTCTTCTATTATCCATTTTCTAATGTTTGATTCTCCACTTCCTGCATCTCCTGTAAATAATGGACTTCCGTTAAAGATTATAGCTATTCTACTTCCTTCTTCGTCATCATACATTTTGCTTATCATATTTTGTAAGAATAGTAATGAACCATCACTTACTCTTGGAGTACCTGCTCCAAATCTTCCGTCAAATCCTAAGTCTGCTTCTTCTTTTACTTTCTTTTCTTCATCTTTCCAAGTTACACCAAAAGGAGGATTTGATATTAAGAATCTTATTTTTTCTCCACTAAATCTATCTTGTGTTAATGTATTTCCAAGTCTTATGTTATCTGGATTTTGTCCTTTCATTAGCATATCTGCCTGACATATTGCAAAGGATTCGTCTAGTAATTCTTGTCCATATACATTTACTATTGCATTTGGGTTTATTTTTTCTATATAGTCTTCAGCTATTGAAAGCATCCCTCCTGTTCCACAGCAAAAATCTGCTATTGATATTACTTTTCCATCTTCTGTAAGGAAGTTTTCTTTGCCCATAAATAGCATTTCCATACAAAGTCTTATAACTTCTCTTGGTGTGTATTGCTCTCCTGCTGCTGAGTTTTCTGTAAATCTTCTTAACATTTCTTCGTATATGTATCCCATTTTATTATTAGATACTGAGTTTATATGTAGATCTACTTCGTACATTTTGCTAAGAACTGCATATAGTTTGTCTTTTTTATCTAGTTGTGCTATTTCATCTTTAAATTTAAATTTACCTATTATTTCTTTTACGTTATTTGAAAATCCATTTAGGTATTCTTCAAAGTTTGATTTTATATTTTCACTATCATCTAATAATTTTTTCCAAGTAAAATCACTTACATTGTAGAATTGAAGGTTCATGTTGTGATTTTCTTTTAAGTCTACTATTACCATTTCGTCTTTTTCTTCTTCTGGTAAAAAGTCATATTCTTCATATACTGATTTTATTGTTTCGCTGTTATAATCGTCTAATAGACAGTCAAATCTTCTTATTACTATTAGAGGTAACATTACTTTTCTGTAGTCTTCTTCTTTGTATGTTCCTCTTAAGCTTTCTGCTATGTTCCATAAAAATGCAACATGGTTAAAATTGTTATCTATACTCATTTTATTTCTCCTAACTATACTTAGATTAGCCTTTATATTATTAACCTAATTTTATTGTTTATATATTATAATTTAGCATAAAATCAATTTATCTTCTATATATTTCAAAAGGTTGAAGTAGTCATATAAGTTTAATTTAATTTGTTTAAGTTTTGTTATTGCTTCTTCTATTATATTCTTTTTTGTAGTTTTGAATGAGCTCTACCTGTGCATATTTTTGTACTAGTTGACAAGCTGTATATAAAAAAGGCTACTTTATAAATATAATATTAAAATGTACCCTATAGAGTAGACATCTAATAAAAAGGTCTACTCTATAGGGTATTTTTGTATATAATTAAATAAATAATA
>ERZ841116.643-NODE-643-length-24131-cov-12.479689_pt1 | contig 24131 bp, 23 predicted proteins | sample MGYA00519875_ERZ841116 | MGnify/ENA primary metagenome ERZ841116 (study PRJEB31850, sample SAMEA3708889) | human gut metagenome | biome: human gut; feature: human-associated habitat; material: faeces | place: China | collected 2014 ... | reverse complement strand
AAAATAAAAATCAACACAATATATTGTAGTATTTATTCTTAATGCAACATCCCCTTTTTACATAAATAGATTTAATTAATATAATTATAAGTATAAAAATAAATGTTAAAATTTATTGGTTATATAGAATAAAATGCTTATTACAAATAATTTTGTAGTGAGCATTTTTTTATATGTGAAATATAATAATATTTAAGAGCAGCTATTTAGGAGGAATATTATATGTTTAAGAGAAGATTAAATCCTGTTATTTTTCTTGATAAGAGAAAATTTAAAGTTCAAGAAGAAAAAAATAAAACAATATACTTATCAAAAGAAATAAAGATTAAAGATTTTAAAAAAATAATAATTTCCTGGAATATAGTAACACCAGTGGATTCATATGTGGATATTGAAGCTAGGGTTTTAGTAAATAATAATTTAAAAGAAAAAATATGGTCAAAATGGTTATCTTGGGGGAGATGGGGAACTAATATTAAAAGAGCATCAAATAGTAGTAATTGTACAGAAGCTAAAATTAATGTAGATACATTAACAATAAATGAAGGTTATATAGGAGAAGCTATTCAAATAAAAATAAGCAGTTATTATGATGATAAGGAATCAAAAGCTGATTTGCAACTTGTGGTAATTACTTATTGTGGAGAAAAAATTAATAATAAAAATGGAAAAGAAAAATTGATTAATAAATTAATAGAAACACCTTGTATTTCTCAAATGAAAAGAGAAGCAGAGATAGCTAATAGGATATGTAGTCCAACTAGTATGACTATGTTATTAAATAGACTTGGAGAAAATTTATTGGTTGAAGATGTTGCATATAAATGTTTTGATTATAAATATAATGAATTTGGAAATTGGTCATATAATGTAGCTTATGCTGGAAGTTTAGGATATAAGGCATATATTCAATTTGGAAATATTGATTTATTAATAAATGAACTTAATAAGGGGTATCCAGTAGAAGTGAGCGTAAAGTATACAAATGATATTAATAATAAATTATATCCATATATAGAAAATGCACCATTAACAACAAGTGGGCATTTAATAGTAGTATGTGGAATGGAATGTACTAAAAATAGCAAATATGTTATAGTTAATGATCCAGCAGCAAAGGAAAATAATGGGGTAAGATTAAAATATAAATTTGATGATTTTATGAAAGCTTGGGCTACATCTAATTATATAATGTATGTAATACACTATAAGGATTAAATAAATATAAAAGAATTTATGGGGCTGTTGCACTAACATTTTTATACACAATATATTGTTTTGAAAAATGAAAATCAACACAATATATTATAGTATTTATTCTTAATGGGACATCCTCATAAGTTTTTCTATAACATGGATAATCTATATCTTGAAATATATTAATTATTTGGATACAATAGTAAGAATATAAGGTGAAAAATGAAAGATTAATTTAAATTTATAAATAGAGGATAAATATGAAAGAAGTATTAGAGAATGTAAATAATTATGTAGTTATTATTGATGAGAATGAAATAATTAAATTTTGTAATGAAAAATTTGCAAAAAAAATAAATTATAGTAAAGATGAGTTACTTGAAGGTAAAATTACTGAAAAGCTATTATATAAAAATCATTTTTTTTACAATATAAAAAATAGTTTTAAAATTTTAAATGAAAGTGATAATATATATAGTTTTAAAAATAAAAATGGTAATATAAATAGCTTCATTGGAAAATTACATAATATTAAATGGAAAAATGAAGAGGCATATATATTAATTCTTAATGATGATGAAATTAGTTTAACTGATTTTGTAAGAAAAGATTTAAATATAGCATTGCAAAAATATAATGAATTAGAAAAAATTATTTCTATGGTATTAAATTCTAAGAATAATATAGTGGCTATTATTGATACTGAAGGAAATATGATGAAAATAGGAAAAGGATGGACGGCTTGTACTGGATGGAATGAAGAAGATTTAAAAAATATGAAGTGGCCAGAATTATTTCATCCTGATGAAAGAGAAAAAGCTGTTAATTTAGCAAGAAAATGCAAAAAAGGCAATATAGCTAGTACAGGTATTAATAGATGTAAATGTAAAAATGGAGAATATAAAATATTTAATTGGAGTTGTATGTACATAAAGGAACAACAAATTTACATAAGTTCAGCAAGGGATATAACAGAAGAAAAAAGATATGAAAGTGAAAGTAAAAAATATGAAGAAGCATTTCATAAAGAAGTTGTAAAAAATGAATTTTTTTCTAACATGTCTCATGAATTTAAAACACCATTAAATATTATATTTTCGGCATTACAATTAATAGAGCATGGAATTAAAAATAATGACATTAAAGTTTATAATGAATTTAATTTGGAAAGGTATATAACATCAATTAGACAAAATTCATATAGATTATTAAGATTAGTAAATAACATTTTAGATATAAGTAGATTTAATATGGGATACTTTGATTTAAATTTAGAAAATTGTAATATAGTTTATTTAGTTGAAGATATTGTTGCATCTGTAGTTAAATATATTGAAGGAAAAAATATAGATTTAATTTTTGATACTGAATTTGAGGAAATTGTTTTGGCATGTGATTCAGAAAAAATTGAAAGAATAATATTAAATTTAATTTCTAATTCAATAAAATATACAATTAAGGATCAGACTAGACATGGAAAAATTGAAGTTGATTTATCAGTAAGAAATAATGAGGTTTTAATATCTGTTAAGGATAATGGAATAGGAATATCAAAAGAAGAGATTGAATTGATATTTAATAAGTTTAAAAGGGTTGACAATAAATTGAATAGAAAAACTGAAGGTAGTGGTATTGGTTTATCATTAGTGAAAGCTTTAGTTGAAATGCATAAAGGGAAAATATGGGCTGAAAGTGAAGTTGGAAAAGGAACTAAAATTGTTTTTTCAATTCCAATTAAAACCGTAAATGAATATTCAGTATACAATAATGAAATTGTAAAGCTAGAAAGCACTGAAAAATGTAATCTTGAATTTTCTGATATATATGAATTTTAATCTAAAGGTTTGTATAAAAAGGAATTTGGGGATATTGGTAAAATAATAAAAAAATATAAACTCTAATTTATGTTGTATATGTATATAGCTTAAATTAAAGTTTATTTTTATTTAACAAAAAAAATACATTAAATTGACAAAAGTAATAATAATGATGAATTTAATGATAAAAATAGCAAAATATATAGAAAATTTATTAATTAAAATATATAATTTAATATGTCATAATTTATATTATAATTAGTGGGGGTGTAAAAAAAATAGAATGCAGAAAAAAAAGCTAAAAAAAATAATGATTGCTTCTGGCGTAATTGGTTCTATTTTAAGTGCTAAGGGTGTAACTGTAAATGCTACTACAGTTAATAATGGAATTGCAGTTGCATCTATAAATAAAGGACAAGTAGTTAATGTTACTTCAGCATTAAGAGTTAGAGCGGAAGCTAGTACAAGCTCTTCAGTACTTGGAACTATGAGAAATGGAACTACATTTGATATTGTTTCAAAAAGTGGAAACTGGTATGAAATTAAGTTTAATGGGAAAAATGGATTTATTTATGGAGATTATGTTAAGGAAATTACAAATTCTTCAGCAGTTTCAACTACAGGAAAGGTTGTAAATGTTACTTCTAATCTTAGAGTAAGAAGTGGAGCTTCAACAAGCTCAACAGTATTAGGGTATATAACTAATAATACTTCAGTAAGTATATTAGGAACAGAAGGCCAATGGTATAAAATTAAATATAATAGTGGTTATGGATATGTTCATAAAGACTATATATCAGTTAATGGAAGTTCAAGTAATAATATTTCTGGAGGAAATAAAGAAGATAATGATTTAAGCTCTAGAATTGATGAACCTGTTCAAAATCAAGTTAATAAAACTGGATATGTATATAATGTAAGTAGTGGTGGATTGAGAGTTCGTAAAGAAGCTTCAACAAGTTCAACAGTTTTAGGTACTTTATATTCAGGAAATTCAGTTAATATTATAGGGGAAAGTAGAAGTTGGTATAAAATAAGTTATAATTCTTCAACAGCATATGTTCATAAAGATTATATAACTGAAACTAAGCCATCTTCAGGAAATACATCTAATAATGTAGGAAATAGTAACTCTACTTCTAATGGAAATTCATCATCATCTGAAGCAATGAATGAAACAGGAGTAATAGTAAATGTTTCAACTAATCTTAGAGTAAGAAAAGAAGCATCTTCAAGTTCATTTGTATTAGGATATCTTTTAAATAATCAAAGTGTTAATATAATTGGAAAAGAAGGAAATTGGTATAAAATTAAATTTAATGGAGCTACAGGTTACGTAAGTTCAGATTATGTTAAGATAACTAATGGAAACTCTAATAACGAAAGTAGCAATGGAAGCAGTAATGGGAATAATTCTAATATAGAATCAGTTTCTGATTCTTATGAAATTGTTTTAGAAGCAATGAAATCTCAAATAGGTTCACCATATGCTTATGGTGCAGCTGGAGAATTAGTTACTAGAGATTCAATAAATAGTTTAAAAGGAAGATTCCCAAGTTATGCATCACAAGGGAAATATGATTTCTTAGAACAATTTGTAGATAGCGGATTAAGAGCATTTGACTGCTCAGGATTAATGCAATGGGCATTTGCTAAAGTTAATATAAATATAGGTAGAAGTACTTATAATCAAATAAATGCTGGTATTGAAGTTTCTATAAGTGATATTAAGCCAGGAGATTTATTATTTGATAATGCTCTTGGGCATGTTGCTATGTATATAGGAAATGGACAATGGATTGAATCCCCTAATTCAGGAAAAACAGTTAGAATAACTAATGTTCGTTGGGAATCAGTACAAAGAGCAAGAAGAGTACTTTAGGGAGTTACAAGTTTCAACAGTTGCAAGTGGCAAGCTTCAATAGTTGCAAGTGACAAGTGGCAAGCTTCAACAGTTTCAAGTGACAAGTGGCAAGTTTCAAGTTAAGGTGTAAATTCAGTTTATGCCGAATTTAATAAATATATTTTTAGAAATTCCATAAGGAATTTCATCTTTAACTTGTCACTTGTCACTAATTTAACTCCATTAGAAGTTTCATCCTTAACTACTAACTCTTAACTACTAACTAATTATTTTGTTTTGTATTAATTCTATCTATATATTCTTTCATTAAATTAGCAGATTCAATAAATTTTCTTTCTTCAACTTTAGATAAATGAATATTTAATACTTTTTCAATACCATTTCTACCAAGAAGTGTAGGCACACTTAAATAAGCATCACTAACTCCATAATAATTATCTAAAAGTGTTGAAACAGTTAAAATACTTTTTTCATCTCTTATAATTGCTTCAGTAATTCTTGTTAATGCAATTGCAACTGAAAAAGCTGTTGCACCTTTTCTTTTTATAACTTCATAAGCACAATTTTTAACATCTTCAGCAATAACATTTTCTGTTCCAATATCCCAAGTTATTGAATTTTGTTCGGAAAAGCTTTTAACTGGAATGTTACCAATCATTAAAGAAGACCATGTAACAAATTCACTATCACCATGTTCACCAAGAACATAACCTTGAACATTTCTACCATCAATACCCAAATATTTACCTAATAAGCTTCTAAGTCTTGCAGTATCTAAAACAGTTCCAGAGCCAATAACTCTTTCTTTTGGGAACCCTGAAAGTTTATACGTCATATAAGCTAATATATCAACAGGGTTAGATACTACTAATAAAATTGAATTAGGACTTAACTTTGCAATTTGGGGTATAAAGCTTTTAAATATTTCATAGTTTTTATCAACTAAATCTAATCTAGTTTCACCAGGCTTTTGTGGTGAACCAGCAGTAATAATTACTATATCTGAATCTTTAGTATCTTCTATACTTCCTAAAGTAACATTACAAGGAGAGCATAATGAACTTCCATGCATTAAATCCATAACTTCGCCTAATGCTTTTTCTTGATTTATATCATTTATTACTATTTCTCTTGCAATTCCTCTTTGTAATAAAGCAAATGCTGTAGTTGCACCAATTGCGCCTGCACCAATTATTGATATTTTACTCATACTTCCACCTCATTTTTATTATATATATTATATAGTATTAGTATTTTTTTAAAATATATTATTAAATTAAATAATAATAATTATTATTTAATAATTATATTTTATAATAATAAAGAGAAAATTTCAAGTAATATATGAATTTAATGGTAAAAATAATAAAGAATTATGCAAAATAAGGATTAAAGTTTGATATAAGTTTAACTTTAGGCCTGTTGGATAATAATGTTCATATGTACATATAATTCATAAATAGTGCTATAATATAGATAATAGCATTATTGGAGATATCTACTAAACTTCTATCCAATTATATTATTAGTATAAGTGGTTGCAAAGTTTTAGTATTTATAAAGAAGTTATAATGACTAAAAATATGCTTATTCATAGCATAATTCCATTTATTAATACTAAAATATATGTATATAAAACCAGAAAACCAACTTTATGATATTTTATGAAAATAATTGAAAAATATATAAAATAAGTTATAATAAGTTATATAAAACTATATATTGTAATATAATTTATTGTGAGGGGATTTTATGGTTGGTAAAATATTAATGGTTTGTCTATTTATACTTATTGGTATAATGTTGTCATTAGGTAAATGGTCATTTTTAATATCAGGATTCAATACAATGAGTAAAGAGGAAAAAGAACAGTATGATGTAATGTCTTTATGTAAATTTATGGGAAAAATTATGTTTGTAGTTGCTTTTTCTATAGCATTATTTATTTTAAGTGATATATTGATGATACCAATATTGCTTAATATTGGTGTCGTTATAATAATTAGTTCGGTAATATTTGCAATAATATATGCAAATATAGGAGATAGATTTGAAAAGAAAAAATGAGGCTGTCGCACTAAAACTTTTATACACAATATAGTGTTTTAAAAAATAAAAATTAATACAATATATTATAGTATTTATTCTTAATGCTACATCCCCATTTATGATATAATGATTAAGTAAACTAAAACTTAAAGACATTTAAAGGAGAAGTAGTATATGGAAAAAGAAATATTAGAAATTTTGAAGGCTATTCAACTAGATATTACTGGGATAAAAGATGAACAACTGAAAGTTAATGAAAAGCTAGATAGAATAGAAAATAAGATTGACATAACTTACGATCAAGTTGCTAGAAGTAGTGAATATATTACAGGGATTAAAAATGATTTATGTTTTGTTGAAGAAGCAACAGCAAAGAATTGGAATGATATTGCAAAGTTAAAAGTAGTAAAATAGAACAATGAAAAAATGAAATTTTATGTATATTGCACGAAATTTCACTTTTTTTATTTTTAGTAGAGAAATTTAAATTCAATTTTGTTATTAAATTAAAAAATGAACGTGGTGCTGGAAGAAAAGAAATTTTTACTGAAGAACAAAAAGCTAGAGTAAAAATGTTAAGATTACAAGATAAAAGTTACAGAGCTATAGCTAAAGATATGAATTGTAGTGTTGCTACTGTTCATAAAATAATTAATGAACAAAAATATTAATAAATTAATTAGCAAACAAAGTGTTATTTAATTAATTTACTAACATAAATATAAATAATCAAATAGAGAAAAATACGATTTTACATTAAAGTTTATTGGAGCTAAATTTTAAGTGTTTCGGAAACCCTTACAAATGGCTTAAAACCGTAAATTTTAAAAAATAAAAATAAAAAAACTGAGTAGAAGAATAATTCTGCGCAGTTTTTTGAAAGTAATTTATTTTATTTCAGTTAATATTCCACTATTCATATTATATATTTTATCGCATAGTACAGTTATATCATCTTTATTATGGCTGGCTAATAAAATAGTAACTCCATTATTTTTTTGTTCTAATAAAAGTTTTCTTATTTGATTTACACTCTCATGATCTAATCCATTCATAGGCTCATCAAGAATCAATATTTTAGGACTTTCCATAATTGCTTGAGCAATACCTAATTTTTGCTTCATACCTAGAGAATATTTTTTTACTTCCTTTTTGTCATAAGGATTTAAGCCCACTAAAGATATGGCATTTATTATATCATTATCATTAATTTTATTATTAATACTAGCTAGAATTTTAAGATTGTTAAAAGCTGAGTATTGAGGAAGGAATCCAGGACTTTCTATTATTATACCTACATCTTTTGCAAAGTATCCATTTTCTATAGAATTATCAAGAACTTTAATACTTCCAGAAGTTTTATTAATAAGGCCACATATAGCTTTAAAAAACATTGATTTTCCAGAGCCATTTTTACCAACTATTCCATATATTTTTCCTTTTTCAAAGTTTACAGTTATATTATTTAATATAGGGATATCATTGATTATTTTAGATAAGCCTTCTATTGTGATTGAATAATTAGTTTTAATAATATCATCTCCTTCTTAAGTTAAATAATTTATAAAATCATTTAATAGTATATTTTTTTTACTTATTAAGTAATTTACAATAATTAGAACTGTTAAATATGTATATGAAACAGAATATTTAAGGTTCAAAGAATAATGTTTTGCTAATATACATCTGTTTAAAGGTAGAAATTGGTCTATAGATAATAGATTTCCTAAAAGTATAGAACTATATAATATGCAAATTATAATAATATATGATATATTATGTTTTTTTAATATTAAAATAAGGTTTAAATATAAAGTTATAATAAAATAACTAGATAAAAACATTAAAAAAGACATTTTTAATATTTCTAAAGATTCCGATATATGTACTTTTTTATGAAAAAAGAACATGTATATTATACAGATTGTTACAATAAGAATATAATATAAAATGCAACTAAATAAGAGTGTTAAATGTATAGATATATACCATTTATTTTTATTATTAAATCTAAAAATTGTATAGATATTTATTTTTTTTAATTGGTAGTATAAAAAATCACCCAATAAGTATATTAAATAAAATTGATTAAAACTCCAAAAAAAAGTAGCTAATAAGTTTTCAGTTATATTTATAGGACCATAAAATATTGATTTAAATATTTCACTGTTACTTTGTAAATAATAATAGTTAGTGTAATTGTTTATCAAAATTAAAATATAGAATGTTAATATAATAAATATTTTATTATATGAAAATATTGATTTAATATTGTTTTTTATAAAATGTAAATTCATTTCCATTAGTTTGCACCTAGGGTTAAATCTTTTTTTTGAATTAAGTATTTTCCTAAAACAAAAAGTATAAATAAAAGTATGAACCAATAAATAAAGCGGTAAGTAATAAAAGTTAATATTGAACTTTTATCAGTATATCCGGTTATAAAAAATATATTATAAGTAAAAGTAAATTTTTTTATAAAATTACCGGCTGAATCTAATGCTAAATTTAATAATATAATTATAATAGTCATAATAAATGAAATACTTCTATTGTTAAACAATATATTAAATACTGAAAAAATAATACCAACTGTACAAAAATATAAAAATACTAAAAGATTTATAATAAATGTATAAAGTAGAGGATCTATTTTATCAGTTAGCAATAGTAAGTTTTCTTGGGTGAAAAATATATTTAATGTGCCTGTCATAGTTTTAAAAAAATATGGGCTCCATTGATTATTAAAAGAAACACTATAAATAGATTCAGTAAAAGCTATTAAATTAATAAAAGATAGGAATATAATCGAAGAAATAACTATAGTTAAAATATTTAGATTATATACCTGATGTTTACTTTTAAACTTTAATAGTATATATTGTTCAAAGTTAGAATTTTCATATAATTTATATAAAAAAAATAAGAAAAATAGACTTAGAAATAGAAAGATATTTAAGTAGTTTAATTGATTTAAAATTACATCATAATAATTAAAATTTGAATTATTTATAGTTAGAGCAATAAACAATATAAAGTTGTAAGATGCCACAAATGCAAATAAAACAAATGAAATATTATAAGTAAATTTTAGCTTTAAAAAATTAATTATTTTTTTCATCTTTAAATAATACTCCAGTAAAAAATAGTATAACACCTATAATAAATAGAATTATTTGATATAGAATAATGTTTGATTCTGCTGCAATTGGATTTAATGTATATAATATGTTTGCATTTAAATTTGTTAGTCCTATACTTACTAATAAAGTTCCTGAAAGAAAATAATAAAAAAATGATGAAAGCGTTGTTAAGTATCTATTTTTTATCCAGGGAGATAGTCCAAGTGATAAAGTAGAAAAAACAACATTAAAAATAAATGAAACTCCAAGTAGAAGTAGAAAGTATAAGATTCTGCTTTGATAGTAGATAAAATTAAATGTTCCAGTTATATCGTGTAGATGATTATTATTTACTCCTAGCAATATAATTAAAAATAAAATTATAATAGAAGATGCAAAAGTAATAACAATACCACTAACTAAAGCATTAACTAATAGTTTAATAGTAATATATTTAATTTTATTAGTACGTATATAAATATAATTTAAAAATCCACTTTCACTATCTAAAAGATATGAGTCAGAAAAAACTAAAGAGGCTAAGATAGGAGCAATTAATACAAGCAAGTCTTTTCTTATATATATATACACATCCAAGGAATCATAAATAACTTTGAATTCATTTAAATTAAAGCCTTCAATATTTATAAAGTTAAAAAAAGATATAAGTAATAAACCTAAAGTTATTATAAATACATAAATTGATCTTCTAGAAAATAAAACTCTTTTAAATTCATTTTTAAAATAATAATTCATTGATATACTCTCCCTAAATAAATAACATATAATCAATAATATGATTATATGTTATTTCAATTATTGTGCGTCAAACACTCCTATAATATCACAGGCATGCCATGTACTTGAGTCTGTTTTAGCTTTCATGTGAACTCTTTGTCCCTTGTATTTATTAGCTGTAGTACTAGACAAGTACATATATTTTACTCCAGTACCACTAAAATTTGACTTAGAAGATAAATCACTATTGCTAGTATTTTGCACCCACATATCTACTCCTGAACCAGGCCAACCAAAATATGAACAGTTATAAGTTGCATAAGTATTTGATGTTTCTTTTAATACATCATTACTAGTTTTTGAACCTGTAGTTGGTAATTGGACATTAAAGTCAGTAGTTGCTGCAAAAGCGATTTTTGATACTGAAAAGAATAAAACTAATGCAAGCATTGATGAAATAATTTTTTTCTTCATTTTATTTCTTCCTATACATAAAAATTACAAAATTTATTTTAGCATTATATGTATAATTTTGCAATAAAAAATAAAAAAGAGAATATTATTGAATAAAAATGTAAAAAAGGAAATTAAGGAAGTTAATAGGTGAATGAGAATAAAAAAAGAAAATATTAAGGTTATAAGTTAGGGAATTAGGTTAATAAAAAATAGAAAAGTCATAATCAATGAAGAAAAAGAAACAATAAAAAAACTGAAAATAAAGTTTTAATGAAAGGGAAAAAATTAAATAGTAATATAAATGCAATTAACAAGCAAGTTAAAATATTATATTTAAATGAATGTAGAAGTTTTTAGTTGGAAATTGTTGGCGTTATCTATAGTATAAATAATTATTTAAGAGATTAAATATCAATATTTAGATAAATAAAAATTTGTGAGTATATAGAATTAATTGACGAAATTGTAGAAAAGTCAATAAATGCGTTTAAAGAGAGACTAAAAAAGAAAAGAGAAAAGGAAAAAAATAAAGAAATAGAAGAAAGTTTTAATAATTATAAAAAAAACAAAAGTAAAAAGAGGAAAGTTATAGATTTTAGTAAATATAGAAAAGTATGATATAATTAGTTGTCGAACGAAGGAGGTGAAGTAGTGGGACAAGCGATAAAGATAAATAAAGTAGAATATATAGATAAGGTTCATAGAAATAGTAAAGGGTGGATCACGAGAAGTTGTATAGATGAAAATGGATATAGTCAATGGCATTATAAGTATTTAGAACTAAAAGAAACAGATTTAACAGGAGAAAATATATATATATAACATTAAATACATTTTATAAACCATGTAGAAGATTAGAATGTATAAAAGAATTAAATTTTGTATATATAGATTTAGATTATTATAAAACTAAATATACAAAAGAGCAGGTAATAATGAATTTAGAGTCAAATTATTTTAATAAAATAATACCAGCAACAAATTATATTATAGATAGTGGGCGTGGACTAGCATTAATATGGTTAATAAATAAGGTGCCAAGTAATGCTCTACCATTATGGAAAGCTGTTCAAGAGTATTTATATAATCAATTAAAAGAGTTTGGAGCAGATAGACAAGCTTTAGATGCAACAAGAATATTAAGAGTACCAGGAAGTATTAACTCAAAATCAAAAACAGTAGTAAGTATAATAGATGAATATGACTATATTTATGATTTAAGAGAAATACAAAAAGAGTTTCTTCCAGAGCTAAAACCAAAAGAAAAGAAAAAAGGTCGACCAAAGAAAATAAACTATGTTTATAGAGAAAGAAGTTTATATTATGCAAGAATACAAGACATAACAAAATTATGTGAACTTCGAGAATATGATTTAAGAGGACATAGAGAAATAATATTATTTTTATATAGGTATTATCTTTGTAGCTTCACAGAAGACGTCCAAAATGCTCTAGGAGACGTTTTAGAACTTAATGGTATGTTTACATACCCTTTAAAGGAAAATGAGGTTATAAGGGCAACTAGGAGCGCGGAAAAGTGTTACCTAGATAAAAATAAAGAATATAAGTATAAAAATGATACTCTAATAGAGTTATTAGAAATTGGGGTAGCGTCCGGAAAATGCGGATTTCACACGTTAAGAGCATTTTCCCCGCTGATACCAATGGTTTGCAGACTTTTTACAAACTATTCTTATACTCTTTCAATAATTTATAATAAGTTGTTTTCTTTAACCCTAAAATCTCCATTGCTTTTATATTATTTATAGTTCTATTTTCAACTAATTTGATAACACTACTCCACTCTTTAGGATATTCTGTTTTCTTACGTCCAAATTTAACACCTTTTTCTAATGCTAGTTTAATTCCTTCTTTTTGTCTTTTTTCTCTTTTTTCAACTTCATCTTGGGCCATCATAGTATAAAGCTTAATTATTATGTTATTAATGGTTTCTAACATCAAATTATCATTTGTATTTAATTGTGTTGTTGGGAGATTTAAAGCTACTAATCTAACATTATTTTCTTTAAAATGTTGAATTTCCTTCAGTGTTAATCTTTTATTACGCCCTAATCTATCAAATTCATGTACTACTAATGTATCCCCAGATCTTATGGTATCTTTTAACTTAGTGTACTCAGGTCTATTGAAATTTTTCCCAGTTGATTTATCACAATAAATTCTTTCACAGCCATAATTTTTAAGGCTTTTTATTTGTCTATCTAAATTTTGCTCAGTAGTTGAAACTCTACAGTATCCTATTAACATATTTTTATTCCTTTCAATTTGATATTTGTAAATATAATACACTATAATGGTTCATATAACTATAGATTTATTAACGAACTGAAAAATAAAATTTTTTAAAATCGATTTTGGGAATTTTACTTACTTTTTTACATATTCATTTTTAGTTCGTTTTTGTAGACAAAGACGAACTTTGCATTTAGATTAAAATATTTGATTTGAAAAATAGGGAGAAAATATTATGAGCATACAACGAGGAAGGGAATTATTCAGTAAAGAACAAAGAAAACTTTTTATGAAATATCCTGAAGATGAATGGACTATAGGGTCTTACTATACATTTTCAAAATATGATTTAGAAACAATTATGAAACATAGAAAAGAAGAAAATAAGCTTGGTTTTGCAATACAATTAGCTGCTTTGAGATATCCAGGATGGTCTTACAGTTCAAATAAAACAATCCCAATTGAAATCATTCAATATATAGCTAACCAAGTTGGTACAGTTCCTAAGGCTCTTAAACTATATTCATTAAGGAATAATACTTCAAGAGATCATATAAAAGAATTGAAAAAGGAATATGGCTATAGTTCATTTTCAACTAATGACTCTAAATTTTTATTAAAATATCTTGTTAATTTAGCATTTGAAAATAATGATTCTTTATTTTTAATGAACCAATCTCTGGAGTATTTAAGAAAAAAGAAAATTATATTGCCAGCAATAACTACACTTGAAAATTTAGTATGGGAAGCAAAAAATAAATCTGAAAAATTTATTATAAATACAATCGTAAGTTCATTAAATCCAACTCAAAGAAATAAGTTAAATGATATAGTATTTTTACAGTCTGAGAAATTAAAAGGCAAAACTATTTTAGGTTGGTTGAAGGAACCTATTGGTTCCCCTTCTCCTGATAACTTTTTAAAAGTTATTGAAAAATTAGAGTATATACGATCATTAAATTTAGAAAATACTCAATTAGTCAAGGTTCATAAAAACAAGATTAATCAAATATATAGTCTTGCCCAAAGATATGAACCATATGCCTTTAGAGAATTTAATATTGATAAAAGACATATGTTACTTTCTGTATTTTTACTGAATTTAGCTAAGGATTTAACAGATAAAGCTTTTGAAATTCATGATAGATTGATAATTAATCTAATGGCTAAAGGGCGAAAAGCTCAAGAAGAAATTCAAAAACAAAATGGTAAAAAAATAAACGAAAAAATAATTCAATTCACTAGCATTGGTAAAGCTTTAATAAAAGCTAAAGAGAATGATCTAGATCCATATAAGGTTATTGAAGAAATAATGGATTGGTCAACACTTGTAAAATCAATTGAAGAAGCCAAAACACTTACTAGACCGGAAGATTATGACTATTTAGATTTATTACATAGACGTTATTCATTTTTAAGAAGATATACTCCAAAATTATTAAAAGTATTAGAGTTTAAATCTACAAAATCAAATGAACCAATACTAGAATCAATTGAAATAATAAAATTTTTAAATGAAAGTGGAAAACGTAAGGTTCCAGATAATTCTCCAGTAGATTTTATATCTAAGCGTTGGAAAAATCATGTTTTTGAAAATGATGGCTCTATAAATAGACACTATTATGAAATGGCTGTATTGACTGAGCTAAGAGATCGTGTTAAAGCTGGTGATATATCTATATCAGGTAGTAAACAGTACAAAGATTTTGAGGATTATTTATTGTCAAAAAATGAATGGATTAACTCAAAAGAAAATAATAAATTATCTGTAAGTTTATCTTTTGATGAATATATACAAGATAGACTAAATAGCCTTAATGAAAGACTTAGGTGGCTATCTAAAAATATGAAAAATATCAGTACTATTTCTATTGATAACTGTAAGATTTCAATAGCTAGATTAGAAAATATTACTCCTAAAGAAGCTAAAGAACTTAGTTTTAGCCTATATAAGCTTTTACCTAAAATTAAACTTACTGACTTACTTATGGATGTTGCAAGAATAACTGGATTTCATAAAGAATTTATTCATGCATCCACTAATAAAAAGCCTGATACAGAAGATACTATTTTAATTATGGCTGCTTTATTAGGAATGGGGACAAATATTGGATTAAGCAAAATGGCTGATGCAACTCCTGGAATTACCTATAAACAATTATCTAGTGTTTCTCAATGGCGAATGTACGATGACGCTATGTCTAGAGCACAAACAGTATTAGTAAACTATCATAACAAGTTGAAACTTGCTAAGTATTGGGGTGAAGGAAACACTTCATCTTCAGATGGGATGAGACTTCAGCTTGGAGTATCTTCACTACATGCAGATTCTAATCCTCATTATGGAACCGGAAAAGGAACAACAATATACAGATTTACTAGTGATCAATTTTCTTCTTATTACTCAAAAATTATAAATACTAATTCTAGAGATGCTACTCATGTTTTAGATGGATTATTAAATAATGATACTGATTTAAATATAGAAGAACATTATACAGATACAGCCGGATATACAGATCAAGTATTTGCTTTGACATATTTACTAGGATTTAGATTTGCACCAAGAATTAGAGATTTATCTGATGTTAAATTATTTACTTTAAATAAGTGTGATAAGTTTTCAAATTTAGATGGAATTTTAAAAGGAAAAATTAATGAAAAAATTATTAAAGATAATTATGATGAAGTATTAAGATTAGCTAGCTCAATAAAGGAAGGTACAGTTACATCATCTCTGATAATTAGTAAATTAGCTTCTTACTCTAGGCAAAATAGCTTAGCTGCTGCATTAAGAGAAATGGGTAAAATAGAAAAAACTATATTTATTTTAGACTATATTTCAAGTGAAGAATTGAGAAGAAAAATTCAAAAGGGGTTAAACAAAGGAGAAGCAATGAATGGACTTGCTAGAGCAATATTCTTTGGTAAACAAGGAGAACTAAGAGAACGAACTATGCAAAGCCAACTTCAAAAGGCAAGTGCATTAAATTTAATAATAAATGCTATTAATATTTGGAATACATTATATTTAGAAAAAGCAATAAATTATAAAGAATCTATTGGTGAATATATTAATTATAATTTAATTTCTCATATCTCGCCTTTGGGTTGGGAACACATAAATATGTTAGGGGAATATACTTTTAATTTAAATGAACTAGAATCTACGGAACTATATAGACCTTTGAATATCTAAAAAGTCTGCAAACCATTGGTATCAGCGGGGAAAATGCTCTTAACGTGTGAAATCCGCATTTTCAGGACGCTACCCCTTTATTCTTATATAAATATTGATCTATAAATATTGCATTAATTAGACCAATCTATAAAGCTAAAAAATATATACTTTACCTACTTTTATACAATTTAATACAAATTTTATAAAATATATAATATATACTTAATGAAATTATAAATATTAGTAAATAACTAACTTTATAGTTAAATAAATTAATTACATCAGGAAATTTTTCCATAATAAATTTAAATAAAAATAACACTGCAATATAGAAAAATATTACAAGCTGATTCGCCATTTGGTAGTTATACTTATAGTAAATAATAAAAAATGCACCAATATATATCAAAAGAAAGCTTAAAGAAGAAATAATATAATAAATATCTATTTTGAAATTAATATCTATAATGACTTTAAGTAAGTAATTCTCTAAAATAATTATTAATAAGCTTATTGCTAAAATTAATATACCTTCTAAAAACTTAACTGCTACAAAATTATCCTTTTTAAATGGTAGAGCTTCAAGATAGTTAGAAGACTTGTCCCTATCATCCATAAAGCATAATTTACCTATTGCTAAATTAAATATTATTATTGGTATTAATGTTACTGATATTAATAAATTAGAACTACCACCTTCAATGCAAAATAAACTATAAATAATAATAGCTATTAAAAATGAACTAATTATATATCTTAAATTAAATTGAATATCTTTAACTAATAGAGCTTTCATAATTTCTCCTTTCATTATTTATAATAAATTCTAGTACTTTGTCTAAAGTTACATCTAAAATAGTGATATCTCTTTCTTCAATATAATTTTTATTTTTTCTATAATCTATAAGAAATTTATCTTGATAAAAGGCAATACTATTCTCTTTTAAATATCTATCTTCATGTCTGCTTAGTGCAATTTTATAATCCTCCATGATTTTATTCTTATCTTCATTTAAAAGAATCATTCCATTATCAATATAAGCTATTTCATTGGCTATTTTTTCAACATCCTCCATTATATGTGATGAAAAAAGAATAGCTATTTCTTGCTCTTGTACAATTTTATTCAAATAATTTAATATTTGATTTCTAACTATTGGATCTAATCCAGAAGTCGGCTCATCTAATACTAATAATTTAGGATGATGCGAAACTGCTAGTATTAAAAATAGTTTTACTAAATTGCCTTTAGATAGATTCTTAATTTTCTTATTTAAATCAATTTCAAACTCTTTACATAACTCCCCAAATAAATTATTATCCCAGTTCTTATAACAACTTTTTAGAAAAATACCTATATCTTTTCCTTTAATATCTTGATAAAATTGTATATTTTCTGGAACATATCCTATTTGTTGTTTTATATTAATCTCATCCTCCTTTAAGTTCATCCCATTAATTAATATTTCACCAGCCTCATATTCAACTAAGCCTAAAATAGATTTTATAGTAGTACTTTTTCCAACTCCATTTTTTCCTATTAGAGCTAATACTTTTCCTTTTTCTAAAGAAAGATTATTAATATTAAGAGAAAATCTATCATACTCTTTTTTTAAATTTTTAATTTCTAACATATTTATATTATTCATAATCACTTAACCTCTTTTTATAAAATATTTCACTTAATAATTTGTTGAATTTATCATTAATATTTTGATTTTTTTTACTTTATTTCTTTTTTTATGTAAATATGTATTTATATTAATTACATTGTAGTTTATCCCAAAAAAAATTCAATCTTTTTTTCTTTTGATGATAATTCTATTCATAAAAAACTGCGCAGAATTATTTTTCTACGCAGTTTTTTCATTTTTATTTTTTTGAAAGTAATTCTATAAATTCTTTTTTAGCTTCTTCATTTTCAAACGTACTAATTGGAATAATTGGAGTATATATTAAAGAGTTATTATCATTTCTTAATATATATATAGAATCTTCAAATTCTAAAATATTTTTTATATTATCAAATAAAAATTTATCTACGTGATTATTAGAGAATTTATAGATTATTTCATGTTTACATACTTCTAATTCTTTTTCTGGTAGAACCTTATATGATAATATTAATCTTTTAATTATTTTTTTTGAAATTGAAAAGTATATCTCAGGAAAATATAAAAAGAATATAGCAGGAATTAAAGTTTCAAGTGAAACTAATATTATTTGTATATTTGTTATTTTATGATTAAACCAAAAAAAACAACCTATTAAAAAAATTATTAAAAAAATTATTGGAAATATTTTTTTTAATATTTTAAGTTTCAATTTTTCTAATTTTAAGTAATTAGTATATTGATCAATAGTATTAGTATAAATGAATTTCATAATTCTTCTCCTATTTATGGTATAATTTAATAATATATTAAATTATACCATAATTTTTTTAAATTATAAAATTAATCTTTATTTAGTTTAAGGAGTTGTATATATGAAAAAATTTTTAACTTTGTTAATACAAATAATAATATTCTTAATAATGCTTTTTATTATTATAGCTTGGATTTATTTATTTTATTATTTGAATAAAGTAACATCTAAATGATATAGAGATCTAAGAAAAAACTTTACTGTAAAATTGTGTTATCAAATTGATAATAAATGTTGCTGCGGTACCAATAACTGGACCAGCTTTGATAATTCCATAAGAGATAGGTAAACTTGCAACTAAAGTAACTGCAGTGGCTATCATAATAGAAGTCATAATAATATTATTTTCTACATTGTCATTAGTTTCTGGATTCTTTTTATAAAGAGGGACTGTTATTTGAGTTTTAAGTCCATTTCCTGAAGGCGTTGGTAAATAATCTGGTTTTATTTTAATTATAAGTCTTTGATAAATTTTTGAACCTAACTTTATAGTTGTTCCTTTATAACTGAGCTCAGTATTAGCCGGAAGGTAAGCTTCCAGTTTAATTTCAATTTCACCAAGATTAGTTACACTAATAGAATAAGTCATGGTATTACCAATTTTTTTGATAGCGGTTAGTTTCTCTATTGATTCTGCAAGGGTATCTTTATCAATATTATGTGTAATATTAACTGTTGATAAATCTTTAATAATGTTACTTGAAATAGTGTTTGGAGATAGTGCTAGGTTTATAATACCATTTGATGTTGAACCTGATAAACTTTGGTTAATTCCTAATTCACCTTTTAAGTAGATAGCAGGATACAGTGATACTCTTATCTCTTGGGTTGGGTTCTTGAGATCCATAAAAGTTAAGGTACTATTTTCAAATAGTCCAATATTTCCAGCTACCTTTAATATATCTTCTATCGAACCATTTGTTTCAAAAAGATACATCCAAGTAGTAGGACCAACAATACCATCAGCTGTAATAGCAAATTTATTTTGGAATTTAATTACTGCATTTTTAGTATCATTACCATAGTAACCATCAGCAGTACCACAATTGAAGCCTAAAGAATTTAGCTTGTTTTGAACAGCTTTAATATCTTCACCATACATCAAAGGAGATGTAACTTTTAAATTTCTACTGTATTCAGCACTAGTATTTCCATTAGAAGATCCACCTGTAGAACTATCTATAGAAGTATTAGCAATTTGATTTGCTATTACAGAAGCAAAATCATTCTCTCTAGTTTTTAATTTATTAGCATCATTTGCATTATTAATAAATGCAGTTTCTATAAGAATAGATGGCATATTAGATAATCTTAAAACTGCAAAATTTGCTTCTTTATGTCCTCTATTAGTAAGAGCTAATTTACTTGCTAATGCTGATGCCATATTTTTTGACAATGATTTTGTTGAAGTATTAGCAGTTGGAGAAGTATAACATTCAGTTCCGTTAGCTGAAGAACTAGTAGCTGAGTTACAGTGTATTGATACAAAAAGATCAGCGTCCCAAGCATTAGCTTGTGCAGCTCTATCTGATAATGATACATATGTATCTGTAGATCTACTAAATTCAACATCAAAACCTTTTGAAATTAAAATATTTCCAACTTTTTTAGCTATTGATAACACAACTTCTTTTTCATATAATCCATTTCCAGATGCACCAGGATCAGTTCCACCATGACCAGGATCAATAAATACTTTTCTTATATTACTTGTTACTCCATTTCCTCCAGAATTAAAAGTATTAAATAAAGTATTCCAAGTATTAGTCCCTACCTCACCGTCAATATCAAGTCCTCTTGCAGTTTGAAAGTTAATAACTGCAGTTCTAGTACCTTCACCATAATAACCATCAGCAGTACCAGCATTATAACCTAAAGAATTTAGTTTATTTTGAACAGCTCTAATATCTTCGCCATACATTAAAGGTGAAGTGACTTTTAATATTCTACTATAATTATTTCCACCAGAAATTGATGTATTAAATAAAGCACTCCAAGTAGTAGGACCAACATCACCATCAGTATCAAGTCCCTTATCAGTCTGGAATTTAATAACTGCAGTTCTAGTACCATTACCATAGTAACCATCAGCAGTACCAACATTGTATCCTAGAGAATTTAATTTATTTTGAACAGCTTTAATATCTTCACCATACATTAAAGGTGAAGTAAGCTTTAAGATCCTATTATATCCATTTTTACCAGAGGTAGAAGTATTAAATAAAGTATTCCAAGTATTAGGTCCGACTTTACCATCATTATCAAGCCCTCTATTAGTTTGGAATTTAATAATTGCATCTTTAGTCATATTACCATAGTAGCCATCAGCAGTACCAGCAACATAACCTAGAGAATTCAACTTATTTTGAACAGCTCTAATATCTTCACCATACATTAAAGGCGAAGTAACTTTTAATATTCTACTATAGCTATTCCCACCAGAGATAGTATCAAATAAAATATCCCAAGTAGCAGGGCCAACTTGTCCATCGGCAGTTAATCCATTTTTATTTTGGAATGAAATAACACCATTATAAGTAGCAGTACCGGCTATACCATCAGCAGTACCAACATTAAATCCTTTATTGTTTAGTTGATATTGAATTGAGGTAATTTCATCTTTTAATCTATTCCAAGTATAATCACCTACAATTCCATCACTAACTAATCCATATTTTGATTGAAATTTCTTTACAGAAGTAAGTGTACCGTCACCAAATTTACCATCAAATCCATTTGGTGAACAACATAAAATGTGTAATCCATATTGAAGATATTTAACATTATCTCCTTTGTCTCCGAATTGTAATAACATAATTAAGCCTCCTTTTTATTTTAATAATTATTTTTTGACTAGTCATTAATTAGAAAGAGAGATTTTTAATATTTGTAAACAGTATAAAAAATTTTTTTTTGTTTAATTAGTTATTTACAAATTAAGATCTTTATACTTCTTATATAGGTGTAATACAAACAAAATATTATGAAAGGCACATATTAAATTGTGAAGGTGAAAATATGGAAAAAGAAATTTTAAAAGAATCAATTACAGAGGAATTAGTAATGGATAAAGAAAATTTAGAAGAAATTATTGAAGTTGGCTGTGATTGCTGTGACGATGGGTGTGAAGATTGCCAAAACTTCAATTATGTAAAAGATGGTTATGAACAAGAGTTTGTAGAAGATACAGAGGCACATGAATTGTTAAAAGACGTAGCTGAAGCTATGATTAAAAGATTTGGTGAAGAAAGGTTTGAAGATAAGATATTAGACAATGAAGGAAATGTAATTGAAAAGACAATAAATATAAATTTTGAAGATGAAGAAATTAAGAAAGCTTTTGATGAAGAAATGGAAAATATTCTTAGTAAGGATGCAGAAGCTGCAGCTAGATATGGTGGGACAATAACTGGAGGTAATACTTTATTAGGTAGTTATTCATTCCCACAGTTTATGCAAATACATAATACTCCTGGAACTTATACGGTTTATTCAGCACCCACAGGAGGGAGTGTTATAGGAGCTTTATATGAAAAAGAAATTTTCTTGTGTTTAGGAGTTTCAAGTTCTTATGCAAGAAATATGAAAATTTATTTTATGACTTCAAGTGGAGCTATGTCTGAAGGTTATATAAACACAAAACAACATAGTAGAAGTGGTATAAATGCTTATGTTTCAAATACTCATTATTTAGGAATAGTTAATATATCAGGTGTTTATAGACCATATTGGAGAATTAGCGAAAGTATGAATGTATATAATGGTAATGCAGTTCATGTTAAGACAATATATGCTAATCATTATGTAGCAGGTTCTTTAGGAGCAACGTCTGGAGCGACTAGAAAACATTGGATGAGAATTTGTGGTTGGTCTGTATCTACTACACCAATAAGTTTCCTTACAGAAGGGGATAATTTTTATATGAATACAGGTTTAGCAACTAAACCAAATTCACCATATATATATGGACAACCTGGAAGATATTAATTAAAACGTAGTATAAGTCTTAGAAAAGATTTTGACAGAGGTAATAAGAAAAGGAGGATTCAAATTGAATCCTCCTTTTCTTATTACCTCTGTCAATTACATAATCATTTTTTTTATGTCTTCTAAGTCAGTCTTTATTGTTGGAAGAGCATTATTAAGTTGCTCTATTATTTTTTGATAATTTTCTTCTCTAATTTGATTTTGTTTTAGAACGTATAGTAGAAGATATCCAAATAATAAAGCAAAAGATCCTTGGGTTGTTAAAAAATTAAATAGATCAGTATCCATTTGGTTCACCTCCTTCATAATATATAAAGTAAATAATATTATTAAAGTAAACATTTAAAGAATTGGATAAAGCAAATAAACTATTTAATCTAAAAAAATATATATTTAACGAAGTGAACTTTTGAATATAATAGTAACTTTCTTAAATGAAGGATATTAAAAGAATAAAGTTGCTATTTTTATTAAATTTATTATATTAAAAATAAAAAACAATTAATAACTATAAAATTTGTATAAATTTGTAGAAATTTGTAGAACGATTCTATATTTACTATTATATATTTCCTTTCTTTTTAAAAATAGGAGGGGAATTAATGAATAAAGAATTGATTTTTAAAATTATAGCTGTAAAAAAATATAATAAAGATGAAAGTATATTAGATATATTAGCTATTTTTGATAACATAATAAATAAATATTCAAGAAAATTAAATGGAGAAGATACTAAGCAAGATTTATATGTTTTTTTAATAAAACTTATAAAAAATATAGATGAATTATCAATTGTTAATTATGAAGATAAACAAGTATTATTTTATTTTTCTAAAGCATTAAAAAATGAGTACATAAGATTATCAAAAAAAAATGATAGAAGAAAAAATAATGAGGACTATAATTGTGAAGAGATAGTAGGGAGTTATAATTTTATAGAAAGTAATATTGAAGTTTTAGATTCTATTAAGAATCTAAATACTTATTGTATTTTATACTTAACTTGTGTGCCAAATTTTCATTAAAAAGTCAGCCATCAA
>ERZ841116.639-NODE-639-length-24244-cov-11.222663_pt1 | contig 24244 bp, 22 predicted proteins | sample MGYA00519875_ERZ841116 | MGnify/ENA primary metagenome ERZ841116 (study PRJEB31850, sample SAMEA3708889) | human gut metagenome | biome: human gut; feature: human-associated habitat; material: faeces | place: China | collected 2014 ... | reverse complement strand
CTAATATTTACTAACATAATTCACCTCCAACTACTCTCATCATACATAAACCAAATACATTTTTCAATATTATTTTTCTTATTTGACGAAAAAATCGTTAAATAATATATATTTTGCAATATAAATAATCAACTATTTACTTTTAACAATGAAGAAGGTCTGTAACTAAACTGCATAAAAAAACGCATCTGTTACAAACCCATTTCTACATAGAAATATATAATTCCTGCCTAAATAGAAAATTTATTTCTTATATTCTTCATCCCGAGAAGAAATTAACTCATTAACCAAAAGAAATAATATATTAATACTATTATCATCCAGTACATCCATTATTATCTTCACTAAAATTTCTCTTAAGTCTTTTGAGTTAGTGCTCCCTTGTAACATATGTAAAATAGGTATTGCCTGCTTAAGATAGACTTCATAAACCTCATGTTCCTTAGCTATATCCTTTACAAATACATTAAAATCATTTGATGTCCAAATCTTATCATATGATGGAAAGTTAGTATTTAAAAATATAGTTGTACTATGTAAATTACAATTAGGTCTAGATCTAAACCGCCTTTGAAGGTGTTCATGCTTTATGACTTCAATAGAAGAATCACAATATTTGTGTAATGTATATAAACCAATTCCAATTATCCTAAAAATCGTATCTGCAAAATCTCTTGTCTGTTCCTTTTTAGGAAATTCTCCTTGATGAACAATATGATTTCTAAATTTACGATGCGTATCTTTAAGAACAGGTGGCTTTTCTATTGAGGTTAACTCTATAAATGTATCCTTAAATAAATCTTCTTGTCTTTTACTCCTATCTTTAATAGGTAACCAGATTTCTTCATAAAACTTCTCACTACTATACCCATTATGATGAAATACAACTTTTAAAAAAATTCGTAAAATCGTTCTAATGCTGCCGCACAATTAATCACACAGGCTCTAAAGTTATTTTCTAGAAATTCGTGAATTGCTAATTTATATAACATTTCAAAGCGTTCTATTTGTAGTACACAAAAGCATTGATGACCTTTTGAACAAGTATATTCATATGTAATTTGATTTGTTATAATAACGTCTCTTTGCTCAATAGAGGGAATAAAACTCCCATTTTCTCTATTTTCTTGATCACATTGAGGACATGTAAATGGAAGTTTCATATAAAAGATACCTTTTGATTCAGAATTAATAGTATTATAAACTAAAAGGCTGCAACAGAGTGTGGTTTTACCACATTCTAGTTGCAGCCCTTTGTATATTCTTAAACTACACTAATCTACGAGATTAGAATTGGTAGTTAAGGTCTACACGATAATAGTTGGCTACTTTTTCATCGTAGAAATGGTCTTTACCTTTAAAACCATAGTAACCTGTTACCCCCACGTTATCTTGCAATGCATAGTTTGCAGTTGCTAACCAGCCTTTATAGCCAAAGAATGGAGAAACTCCAAAATCAGGTGCTACTTCCCATGTAGAGGAGATTGCAGGCATATTTTCTCGGAAATTAAAGTATTGAGCCTTTATGTCCCAAGTACCTTTTTTAGCAAGATCATAATTACCATAACCGATGCCAGCAGTCCATGCAGTTGCTTTATCAGAAGAGATACCTTTCACCCATTCACCGCCAACCCAAATTTTATCAAAGGTCACGTCAGCACTAAATCCATACATGTTTTTCCAGTCATTCCAATGCTTATCCATACGAGCATAGAAACCACCTAAATCAACGTGTTTACCCGCTTTACCTTTTAAGCCTACATAAGTAACACTTGGGTTAGATTGTTTATTTAAAATGTCTCTCGTACCATTAATCATGTAGCCATAGGTTGCTTGAAGTTCAAATGTATCATTACCAGCAGTCAATTGAGCACCATCAAAACCATCATCATAAATCAAACCATTACCAATTGTTTGATCAAAACGACCTACCTTAATAGATACACGTTCACCAAACTTGTGATCTACATATGCACGATCAATAGTAGCCGTCATATTACCACCATTAGTAGCATCGCCAAATTCGAAATCGCCAGATGTTACACGAATAGCAGCTTCCGTACGATCATTTACCTTTGCGTTAAATTGAACACGAGCACGAGCATTAAATTGGGAATGTTGGCTATAATCACCTTCATTATTAACATAATGTTCGTCTATTTTTTGAGCACCTAAAAAACGCATACGCATATCGCCAGTTACTCTTACATTACCAACTCGATCTTCTAATTTAGCCACACGAACGCCTAAATTGTTTAATTCGTTAGAGAATTCTTCAGCCAAGCGATTAATCATTGCCTGTTGTTCCGCATTAGCATGGTCTTGGTTAGCCATGGCTTTGGCCACCATTTGAGCCATTTCATAACGTGTGATATCCTTTTGGCCTTTGAAAGTGCCATCTGGATAACCGTTAACAATACCAGCAGATGCTAATTGAGAAACTGCTTGATAAGCCCAGGAATTGGGAGTTACATCGGAGAAGGGGTTAGCTGCAAATGCAGTAGTTACACCCAATACAGCCGTTGCTGCAAAGATTGCTGCGAATTGTTTTTTCATAATAATACCTCTTCTTGAAACAAATATATACAAAAAATGCATACTGTAATTTAATGAAAGACTCATATGTTTCCATATTTCCATACAAAATACATCCAATTAATTACAATATGCATAATAATTCTAGCATATAATTATTAAGTTCCCTTAAAGTATTGATAAAGTTTTCACTTAAACTTCATGATATTACATGTACATATAAAAATAAGGCACCGACTAAGTCGATGCCTCATTTTTTGGGGTTCTATCAATATTATGTTTATGTTACGAATATATTAGTACGCTAGTTGACCAGTAAATACACGGTATGTATCATGTGTTTGTAACAGGTCTTTCACGTATACACGAGATGTTGTATCATCTAATTTCATAGCCAATGTGCGGCCAAAGGATTTTGCCTTATGAATAAGCTCACCGAGGAAATTAACAATGGTAAAGAAAATTTCTTGTGGTGTCATAGTCTCCGCTTCAAGGGCTGTATCTGCCTCTCCTAGTTGTAATGAGTATACGGTATCTGAGCCTTGCAAAGAAAAGCGTAAGATGGCTGCACTGGTTTCCATATCATAATCAAGACGATATCGATCTAATTGCCCGCTAACAACTACATCATTAGCTGCATTCATAATTTCCATATGAATCGGTTGTTTATTTCCTACAGACAATACATATGTCCCCATACTAGCCCCCCATCAATACACATTATATACATACCCATCTCATAATATGAAATCGGTTTAACTTATTTTCATGATAATTTCATTCATATATAGATTATACAAAAATGGTGTGTTCGGGGGCAATAAACTAAACATAAACTTTATTAGATTTTTCAACAAAAACACGTATCAATTCTGACCGGCTAATGACTTAGAATCGATGCGTAAAGCCCGCATTAACAGCCCAGCTTGGTTTGTATGTACCAGATAGGCCCGTACTGACATCCACATATAGACTATTATTTGCATTTATACCATAGCGACCACCAACAGCTACGTCCGTCCATGTGCCTTTTACGTCGGCTTGGGTCGTAGTGTGATTATATTGTGTTGTCACATTGCCTGTGAAAGCATGATGTACGTCAAATCGTGCATATAGATTGCCTGCGCCGATGGTACGTCCAATTTCAATACCTAATTTTCCAGCTACACTGTTAATAGGAGATTGATGAACCGTCATGGCACCTGTTGTAAATGTAGTTCCACCAAGTCGCATATAAGATATACCGGCTTGTGGTTCTACATATAGGCCTCTTTTGAGCGGAATTCGTTTTCCTACGAGAGCCGTCATACTATATGCGTTAGCTTTCACCTTGCCACGACGTGTATCATCAAGACGCCATGGGCTATCGAATAAATCGCCATAGATGGTAAAGTCATTCGACACACGACCGGCCTTAGTTTCTACATGCAAATAGGCATCGCCACCGAGTTGTTTGGTACCATAGGCACCTAGGGCAAAGGCATGGTCTTTGCCAGACCCGTGATTGATATAATCGTCATGCCCACGAAGATAGTCGACTTGACCACCTACAATCCAATGGTGACCATAGGACTTGTCATAACCACCTTGGAAACGGGTATACGTGCTTTCATTAGAAACACCCATACCATGCATAGCATAGCGTCCAGCACCAACATGGGCCCATAGACCTGTAGATTCACCATGTTGCAAAGCACGCAGACGATACATGTCCTCCGCCATCGTGCGCCATGTGCCAACATTGCTAAACACGGCGGAACGCACGCCACGCATATGAAGCGTATCTGTCGGCCCAGTATACACACGACCAAGCGAACCTACGCGATATCGGCCTTGCCCATTTCGGTCCGCTTGCCACTCGATATCCCCTTCAAGCGTCGTGCCATTTCCATTCTGAATCGTTACAAAATGGCCAGGTTGATCATCATGAGCCGCAATGCCAACGGTCCCCGTTAAATTCTGTTCCCCATGTGCATAATTTGTATAATATACTTTATTCGCCAAATGACCTAACACAGTTTCTACTTGTTGCGTATCCGCTGTATTGAGCCCTATAGGGTTCGTCACTACATGAACCGCTGCCCCAGGTGCGGCCGACTGGATATATACATTACCGCCCCAATAATCATAGGCGGTTTGCCCATCAGAAATCTTATTGGCTGGCAATGTGCTTTCATCAATATCATCATTATCATTCTCATTATGCTCAAAGAACACATTTACATGACCAGATAATCGATTCACATAAATTGGATACGTTTCATACTGACGAATCGTCCCCGCTTGGCTACGATCACTAGCACCAGCTAATACATTCACATGACTTTCTAGATCTAAGGGTTGCGTCGTAAACTGTGTATTTAACGTAGGGCTATACAAATACTGATTCCATTGGGCCCTGTTATCTATCATAAGATTAATAGCTCCGGTACTGCCAGTTGTATTCGCTACGTTGAAAGCCACGCCTTTCCATTTACTAGTCGGCGTATTAACAGCAATATTAATCTCTGAATGAGTATGCGTATCTTGCATAGGTGTATCAAGACCACCAACAATAATATCACCATTAAATTTCTTGCGTTTATCATTGAGGTGACCTTGTTCATCCATACCAATATTGATGGTGCCATTGTTAGCCTGTGCCAAAAATCCCGTTGGTGAACCACCCGCCTTAACAAAACCACGACGTACATCGATAGTACTATCCTCAGCTGTAAAAAAGGCATGACGATTCGATGTCATACTAGGATCATCTAATATAACCTTGTCTAATACAATATGACTATCTTCATAAGCCTTTGCGCCATAAATAAACATAGTACTTGGCTGCTCAGCCCGATACGTACCACCATGCCTTGCATACACAATACCATGGGATGTAATCCCTTGCTCTGGTGCGGCTGCCCATGCACAAAGCGGTGCCGATACGGCGGATATAACAACCATCGTCAATAATTGACGTCTTGATAGATGAAACATAATGAATCCCTCCTGAATACACTTAATTTGTGGTTCATGTTTTATTCATAATTATAACAGAAGAGGGAGAATATATATACATGAAGAACAGAGGACTTAAAAGAACCATAAAACAGAATATTATTTCTGATTTATGGTTCTTTTATGATAATTATGAGTATATAAGAGTTAAAAAATTATCTCTTATTCATGTTCAAAGTGGATTTCTGGTGCATCAATACTATCTGTATAAATTTCTTTTGACCCATCTGGATTTTCTTTCCAAACCAATGTATCCCCAGCATTATCCGGATTAGTTGCATGACTACCTAATGTCAATGTAGCATCAGTTGTACTTGTACCAACAAAAGAGACATCTACTGGATGATTATCTCCCTCTACATCTACCCAACCATTACCAAACCATAGGTAGGATTTATCTAATACAACAGCTATATCTGTACGATCTGCTTTATGTTGTCCATTAACATCACTAATAGTTAAGCTAATAGCACTTTCATCGATTTGGCGATTAGCTCCACTTTGGTAACTATACACGCCTTCACCATCTGGACCCATTGCATGATCTTCAGCAGTTTGATTATGTGCTGTGCCAGTAATGCCAAGAAGAGTTGCTTGAGCTTGTCCTACATCATCAGTCTTTTTAAACTTTGGACCATGGTGAACAGAATCATAGTCACCTGTAGTTGTATAGATACCATTATATTGCGGTTGGTCATCAGTAACCTCTATGTATCCCTTAAATGTGAATGGGCCATGTTCATAGCGGATTTTATCATAATGACCTACAGGCAAGTCATTAGCACTTTTAACAACACTTGGCACCCCCTCTACTGGTGCAACAGGCATACCAATATCTACCCAACCTATGCTTGGGTCAGTGTTATGGATAGCAGCCCCATAAATATCACCATTAATTTCAGTAGTTCTATTAATAATCTTAGCTGATGCTACACCACTAGCAAGAATAAATGCAGCAATACCAATGCTCGTAATTTTCTTTAACATACTTGATCCCCCTTAGCGTACACGAACTGAGAATGTAACAGTATCAGATTGCACAGTTGGTGCATCTTTTTGATATCGTTCAACAACGATATTGTTATTTCGACGCACTTTATCAAGCATTTTAGAGCGTACAGTGCTAACAGAGTCATCACTATGTTTACCACCAAAGAGAGCAAAGTCAGTTTTACCTAATGTATACATAATCTTGCCATAAGCATCTCCAGAATGATGTGTAGATTTATTATAGCCCGCATCAACAGAAATATTAGGGGTAACTTGTAGTTCAGCACCTAGTTTAAAACCATTTTGGTCGTCATGATGTTTAAAATCCCAGTGATATCCTTCTACATACGCACGCGCCCAACGAGCATTTTTGAAAGTAGTAGCATAGCCAACATCATATCCGTCTACGACCTTTTCAAAGATGTGATTTGTTGCATCAATTTCTTTTTCTCCAGATACACCTTTATACACATTAGCTCGGAATTCATTTTGACCTGTAAAGTATTCTACGCCGCCACCAATACGAGCATGATGACGTTTAAAACCATAATCGTAGAAAGTATTTACACCAACAAGGCGAGTCTCGCTTTCATTAAGAACACGATAACCAAGACCAACGTTCAACGTCGTACCAAAATCACTTTCATTAGCAATGCGATCTTGTGTAAAGATTACATGCTTAGATTGTTCATCAAAATGGCCCAATGGTTGAACCGTTTCAATATGGTATTGAGGTTTCCAGTGATGTTGGAATGTAACGCCTACATTAGTACGTTTCATCCAATCTTTGGCATGATCACCATGCATAGATTCATTAAGTGAAGATACCACCGCTGAACTCATGCCATTAGCAGCTGCTGTATCTGTTGTACGGTCTGCTGCAAAGCTAGGTGCACACACACCACATAGCACAACACCACCGACAACGACTTTCGTCAATAATCCTGTAGTCATATTCTACTCCCTTTCTACATATACACAAATCTACATTTAAAATTCATGAAAATTTCTTCATAAATTATTTCGCATCTATTATATATATATATATATGCAGTCAATATAACAAAAATTAAATATTATAAACGTATTTTATGTATATCGAAAGGTTTAATGAGTATTGAATAGTATGCATAATAAAATGGATGTCTTCTGTAAAAATAGAAAACATCCATTTATTTTATTTATGTAAAACTACATATAAAAAATGATAGTATATATGGATTACATATTATAATTTAAGATTTTCTTTTATTACTATTACTATTTTTTGTATTTAAACTCAATTTAGCCCTAATGGCTTCTGAACAAACTTCAGTCAAAGGTTCACCTATAGCTGCTTTATAATTAAAGCCTAACAATTGCATCGTTTTCAACGTATCATTATTAAGAAGTTCAACTAATTGAATCATAACACTTTTTTGGTCCTCTTTATCTGGCATAAATGATACCAACAAAACTATAAATTTCTTCAAGGTATTATGTAAATATTCAATATCTTCATCACTAATACTTACTTGCTCATATGCCTGCTTATATGCTTGAGCAATTCGAACTGCTTCGTCACGCTCTAAAAGTAATTCATTTATTATTTCATCATATATATTACGTAACTTTTCAGCATCTTTTTCACTCTTCAATGTTTGAATTTTACTATTAACTTTGGTTGCCGTACCTTTAAGTGCTAGTTCTGTTAATTTTAAGCCAGTTTGTAATAAGGCACTTGATACATCGAAATCCATAGCCTTTTCTCCTTTAATAAATAATTATACATTAAAGTCTGAATTTTTTATCTACTTTCATACTTGATCTTTTTGATTCTATAAATTATTTTACCCTTTTTCTATTTCCTAAACAACAAAATACTACCATAACATATACTACAATAGCTAATTCTCTATATGTAAACCATGCATGTATATAAGAATGATTTTGTACCAAAAAATACCATATGAACGGTATAATGGCAATTATTAATAAAGGCCAATGTTTTTTATTTACATCAAACTTCAGTAATTCTTTATCTTTATGTTTTTTATATGAAACATATCCACCAAATAAAACTAATAATAACAGAATATTCCCCCAACAATATTTAAAATTATTACTCAATACTTTTCTATATGAAATAGGCGTATCACCCATCTGAGAGCTAGTTCTATATATAATTTCCATATATGCATCTTTAATTATATTAACATCAGTTAATAATGTAGCAAGCATCCACTTACCAAACCACATTCCTATATATCCAAATCCCCATATAATACTATATAGACAAATATCTTGAACAATCTGTTTATTGGATTTAACACCTATATTAGTACTACTAATCCAATATGCTAATGGAATTCCTAGTGTAATTAATGGATATGTTAATAGATCTACATAAGCGGTCAAACTGCCTAATACAACAAAAAAAGCTTTTAACATTAATGAATGTTGAATCAAATATGTCCTATATTTTGCCAGTAACAAAAGTCCAAATAATGTAATGGTAATCATACCCATAAATTGAATAGATAATATAATTGATACAGGATTTATAAAAATAAGCATAGCCACAAGTGGAATAATGTACAATTTTTCATTATTTATAAAATATTGTCGACATAAAAGACCTATCAAAGCTAATAATACAAATCCATTTATAAATCGTAATCCATTATAATCAATAATCATTAATAACGGTTTCATAACAACTAAATAGCCATGCCAATACCGAGCGTAACTTTCTACCGCTAAATTCTGATTATCAAATGGATTTCTTCCCATTTGATACAACAATTGATCTGTGCCTAATTCCTTATTAAAATATCTTTTATTTAATAGCGATTTAGTATATATGGAATTATCATCTTCATATGAAGCGGTTAGTAACATTAATGCATCTGTAAATGTATCTAATTTTCCCCCCATAACTCTTGGAGTAGTATTAGGATATGATTCCTCAAATGATTGATAAGATGATAATACATGTTTATTCATTATTCCTGTTGGTAATGAGTAAACACCTAAAATTAATACAAAACCTATAATTATTGAAATAATAGTAGTTACGAATGCTATACTAAATAACTTTACACCCTTTAAACACATATATTTACTCCTATACTTCACGTTTATATACCCAATATTTATTAATCCAAAAATTGATAGGTGTCATTCCTGCCATTACAACAATCGGTGCAATAATTTTAGAAACTTGCAACTTATCTACAAGAATCCATAAAAAAAATGTTGTTAATACTAATGAAACTGCATAGGTAATATAAGTTTTAATCAAATTTACAATCCAACTTTTCTTATTAGAAAAAACTATACAGTGGTTCCATATAAATGTATTACACACACTACACAGCCAACCCATAATATTCGCTAATATATAACTGGATCCAATCCATATAAAAAAATAATATAGACCAAGATTGATAGCTGCACTACTAGCACCAACTATCCCAAATTTAATAAACTGTTTCCATGTATATCTCACAAAAAGCCTCACTGTTTATCTTTCAAGATCATACTTATAAGATTCAGTTGTACCTCAAAATTCTGATGACTATGCTTAACCTGAATATCTAAAATTAAACCTACAACAAAAGACAATAAAGATGAGAGTAACACAAACATACTTACAACTAATGTAGGTTGTCTTAACACAATACCAGTTTCAATATAATCAACAAACACAGGAATAAAGAGAATCATAGAGAATACAAATAATAGAACCGCTACAAATCCAAAAAATCTAAATGGTTTATATTGCCTATATAAATTAAAAATCGTCAATAATACCTTAAATCCATCACTAAATGTATTTAATTTACTTTCACTGCCTTCCGGTCTATCTCTATACGCAACAGGTATACTCGTAATTAATAAATTTTTATCTAATGCATGAATTGTCATTTCCGTTTCAATTTCAAATCCTTGTGAAAGAACAGGAAAACTCTTAACAAATAAAGGGCTAAAAGCTCTATAACCGGTCATAACATCATCAATTTTTTCTTTTGATACAAAAAATGTATTAATAAAATTTCTAACAATAATATTCCCCACATTATGAAAAGGGCGTTTATTTTCTTCAAAATAAGTAGACGATAGGCGATCCCCAATAACCATGTCTGCTTTACCATTTAATACAGTATCACACATTACTCTTGCATATTCAGCAGGATATGTATCATCACCATCAATCATAAGATAACAATCTGCCTCTATGTCTCTAAACATAGAGCGAATAACATTGCCTTTACCTTGGCGATATTCATGTCTAACCACGGCTCCCGAGGCTTTAGCAATTTCAGCAGTATTATCACTTGAATTATTATCATAAACATATATAATCGCTTCTGGTAATACAGACTTAAAGTCCAGTATTACTTTCTGTATTGTCTGCGATTCATTATAGCAAGGTATCAAAACTGCTATTTTGGCTAAACTCATAACTACCTTCCCCTCTTTAAAAGCATAATTGCTATAAACTACCATAAACAAAAATCATGCCTATATATAAAAACTGTCAAATCAATTATTTTTAAAAAATGACTGATCAAACTTTATAGCATCATTTACTGAATCAAATTCTAAAATTAGTTCAGATTCATGTCTCTTAATTTCTAAATGCAGTTTATCTAAATTATGAATATACAAATATTCCCATACATGATGCCAATATTCACTATCATCAGGTATTTTTGAAAGGATTGCTTTAAATTGTTTACTAAACTCGCGATCAAAGTAAACATATCCCATCATGATATCTGCATCATGCCCCCCAATGTTTACTGATTGTATGACACCGGTATTATCAGTATTAATACACCATTCATCAGTATATCCCTCTACATAAATAGAAGAATAATATCCTCTATACTCATATAATCGAAATGGATTATCTATATAATAATTATCTACAGAACAAATATACGTATTACCTAATATCTTTTTTACTAAATTTAATGATTCAATATTATCTTTAGTATCATACTCATTGTTTTCTACAATATTTACATTAAACTTATCTTTTAAATAAAAAAATAGTTCTTTCTTGTAACCTACAACTACATAGATTTCTTTAATACCAGCTTCTTGAAGTTGCCGAATTTGTCTTTCTATAAGGATTTCTCCCTTTACCTTTGTAAGACCTTTAGGACAATACTCACTAATAGGTAGAAACCGCTTAGATAAACCAGCTGCTAATATAACGGCATTTTCTACTTTATATGATTTTAGTTCTTCATATTGCTGATTTCTTAACAATTTATCAAAGTCACTTCTTGTAATCATATGCTGAAATAATGCCTCCGCCTACAATTAATATCCCTAATATTAATTCTTCTAGTGTAGGTATGATATTCCACATAAAATAATTAATTAAAATAGCAAATCCACTATAGCTACTATTTACAGCCATTGCACGACTTGCACCAATTTTATGTATAGCACTATAGTAAAAGAAATAAGATAAGGCACCACATATAGCGGCCATACATAATAAATTAACTCTATGACTCAAAAAACTTATATCATCATAATTGAATGGCTCTACCATCATTATTAAGGTAATAATACTTAACCCTATAAAAGCAGCAGATGTTTGTCTTATCCATAATGCACTAGTATCTTTCAAATTATATTTACCTAGAGTCCACGAACAAATAACAGCCTCTGATCCCCATGATAATGTACAAATTATGGCGGCACCTAATCCAATCCAGATGTTTTCAATAACTCCATCATATTCAAATCCTAAAGCCATAACGGAAATAATCGATATCATAAGAGCCAACCATTGAAATAAGTTTCTTCTTTCATTAATAAATACTCGTGCCAATAAGGTTCCAATAGCTGGATATAATGATGTAATAACACAAGCAAAATAAGTTCCTAAATAATGAATTGATATTATATATGCGGTTAGCCCAATCGGACCTCCTAATATGGCTGCCAAAGCAATATATTTAGATCCTTTTGATTTAATATCCTTGATTAAATATCTTATTTTAGTTGTTAATAATAAAATAATACTTATTATTAATACACTAATAAAATCATGTAAACAGGCTATTAATACTGGTAATATAGTAATAGTTGAATTATCTAAAGATACATTATGAATTAATACTGTATCCGTAGCCCAAAATAATCCCGAAAAAATTCCTTGTTCCATGTTATTCACGCAAATCTTTAAATAAAGGCAAATTAATTGCTTCTTTTTGAAGAATCTCAAAATATGTTATAGCAAACTGATATTGACTAAGAGCATACTGATTAGTTAAAACAGACGAACCTTCTTTTACTTCACACCATATACTCCAAAGGAATCCCCCTATAGCAATATAGGAATAAATTATATAACGCAATTCATCGCTAACTGAATAATTATAATAACAATCTATAAGAGAATCTATAGCACGTCTTTCTAAGCGAGAGTATAAACAAATCATAGCGATATCCAAATTAGGATCTTGCATACCAGCATATTCAAAGTCTATTAAATATACCTCTTTATTACTTGTAATCAGAAAATTATCACAATTAGCATCAATATGACATAAAGTATATTCTTTAGGGTATTGTTCTATAATATCTAACAAACGTAATATATTAGATTTAATTAATATATAAAATGGATACTTAGATTCTATATGCCTAAGTTTTTCGTAATAGTTAATTCGTTCTCGTAAATTAAATTCATGATTGACTCTAATTCCAGATTTATGTAATGCCTTTAATTTATCAAAAGCAAGCTTTATATCTTCTGTATTATCCAATTCCAATGTATGGGCATCATTAATAAATCTGCTAATTTTAATTCCAGTTTGGTCATCAATATAAACTATATCGTCTGATATACCAAGACTTTGTATTCTATTATATACTTCAGCCTCTTCTTTTCTATTAACTAATAATGAGGTTGTCTCATTCGGAACTCGTAATACATATTTTCCCTTATTTTTAATATTAAAAGTAAAGCTCTCATTAGTTAATCCTTTCTTTACAGGCTGTAAATTTATTATATTTTTTGAGTCTATATTCAATATATCTGATAATAATATAATTAAACCTTCCCAATTTTGTTCTTTTATATAGTTAATCAATATACTAATATCTCCTATCCATATATTCCTTATTTACAATTATTTCAACTTAAAAGCTAATCGTAAACATCTAACCCCACCTAGTAATGCTAATGCAGCTAATCTATTTTTTAACCTTGCATTTTGATCAAATAATACTGTAGTACGTTCTTTTTTTACTATTTCTACAATATGATGATATTGTTTTGGATAATGAGATTTTAAATTTGAAGGCTGAATAAGCAGACGACAATAGTTACTAAATCGTTTTCCTTTGGCTGCCAATTCTACATTTGCCCCATAACCTTGACAATTTTCAACTACTGTATTTGATGCATCGATTAAGTCAGTAATAAATGTATCGTTTCGAATACTCATAATACTGTCTGTTCGTTGAAAATAATAATATAATGATACCCGAACAAATGCCACTATTTGAGCATCCAAATAATATTGATATGTTGTATATAGATCTTCAAAGATTCGTCCTTTAGGAAATGGATATTTTTGAGCTAATGAAAGAGTTAACAAAATACCCCAAGCTGCAACATCATGAAATTTCTGATATAAAATTTCAATCAGTCCATCTTTAGCATTTATAGTAGATATATCTACTTCACTAGGTACTACATCCTTAATACCATTTTCATCATAAACCTCTGTAAAATCACAAACAGAGAAATCCGCACCCTGCTGAATCCCCTTGACTAACAGTTCTAAAAATAGTGGATGTATATAATCATCACTATCCACAAAAGTAATATATGAACCTCTAGCATGATTCATTCCATAATTACGTGCATCAGATAATCCTCCATTTTCTTTATGGATAACACGTATCACTTTATGTTCTCGTTCATATTGATTACATAATTCACCACTATTATCCGTAGACCCATCATCTACTAAAATTATCTCAAAATTTTTATAGGTTTGTGCTAGAATACTTTCTACACATCTTGGCAGGTATTTCTCTACATTATACACAGGGACGACTATACTAATTTTATAATCGTCACTATTTTTAACCATTTTTATTCTCCTCTACCAAAGCTTTATATATGTTCACTAATTTAATAGATTCATTTTGTATATCAAATCCAGCATTATCCATAGTCTGCCGTGTATTATCTCTAGGTTCATCTTTTTTATAATATATAGTTTCTAAATCCATTAACCAAGTCTCAGTCGAAGAACTTAGCATTTCAGAGGAAATAAGATTTGTAATAAAAAGTTCTTTAGTAACAGCGTCCGATACAATAATAGGCAAACCATTAGCTTGAGCTTCTAAACCAACTACAGGAAATCCTTCACTAAATGATGGTAATAACAATACATCCATAACACTATATAAATCGGAAACGTTATTTCGCATTCCTCCAAAAATTACACTATCCGATATTCCTAATGAAATTACTTTTCGCTCTATATCTTTTTTTAGTGGTCCATCCCCAATCAAAAGTAGTTTTGAATTATTATGTACTTTATGAAACTTATCAAATACATCTATTAAAAATTCATGGTTTTTTACATATACGAAACGACCTACATGCCCAATGACAAAATCATTATGATTAATATTAAATTGCTGGCGAAAAAATAATCGTTTATCTTCATTAAATTCAAATTTTGCAAGATCAATGGCATTATTAATAATCTGTACTTTTCCAGTATTAACCAAGTTTTCTCCATACATCCAAATACCAGCTAACTTACCACAAGCCCAATATTGATTAGCAAATAATTTAGCAAATGGACGGAAGATATATTTCATCAAATTTCGTTTCCACTCACCTGGGACAGATATACTGTGATTATGAAGAATCCTTATCGGAGCATCTGCCATATAAGCTGCAAATAGCGAAAATGCTGATAATGTATTCATATTAGAATGGATAATTTGATAGTTATTATGCTTAATAATTTGATATATGTCTCTCATAAACGCTATCGGATTTTTATAATATGGCGTTACCTTATATACATTTCCACCCATGGATTTAACCTTATCCGTAATATCTATTGTATTATCATTATGAACTACAAAATCAAATTGGACTTTCATTTTATCAATATGTTCATAATAATTCATAATCACAGATTCTACACCGCCACCAGCAACAATTCCTAAAATCTGAAGAATACGAATAGGTTCATTCTGCATAACTACCACTCCATATGATTTAAAATATCTTATTATTCCCCAACTAAGTTTGTATTTCTTTTATACTTGTTATCAAATTTCTTAAGGGCTCTCTATGTGTGAATAAAAATACTATATACGCAATTCCATAAATTACCATACACCAAGCATTATGTATCGACCAAGCACTAATAACAAATATACTACACATTACTAGATCAACTAGTATATTCTTTTTTAAATCAATCTTAATCAATGAGCTAATACAATACTCTGCTAAACAACATTGGATTGCATAGATTACTATTACAGAAAAAACTGTCAAATTAAGATTATGAAATACATATACTGTAAATATTGTTGCTAATGCTGATAGCAATACTATAAAAACATTTAATTTCAACATTAATGTTTCTTTTCTCATACTTTTAAAATACGTGTTAACCAATATATGCAATTTACTATCAAACAAACATATAGGAAATAGTACACTCAAATATAACAAACTATCCGTATATTGTGGTAACCACCATGACAAAATTAATTGCAAGGGATAATACAACAATAAAAGCCCTAATAAAATACAGTCTAAACCTAATCGTATAGGCTTATAAACATGAATACGATTCTCTTCATTCATGCGTTTTAGTATAGGAAAAAAAACAATACTTATAGCCGAGATAAAAGCTATTAAAAAATTTGAAATACTGAGTGATAAAGATACCTTACCAAATGTCGTTACATCCCAACCTATAGAAATCCCATAACGAACGACTCCCAAAATTAACATTCCAGCTAGATAAGCAACCATCAATTGACTACCAACTATGATATTCTTTTTAGCTTCAGTCAGAATTTGTGCTAGTGAACCAAAACTCGGTACTAATAATCTACGACATAAATAAATACTTATTATAGTTACTACAACTAATGAAAGCACCTTTGCATAATACATATACTGGAATTGATACAATTGAAAGCCAAATAAAACTATAACAAGACCGCCTAAAAAAAGTCCATTCTCAATCATTAATAAGCGAGCATATGATTGAATTCGATTAGTGGTCTGCAAAAGAGAGTAGCAGAGATTTGAAAAATTAACAAAAGGCGCCAATAATACGGCACAAGTTAAGGCTAACTGTTTAATTGGATCTAACACAACAATATGTAAAATTCCGATAATCACAATCAAAACTACCAATTGTAATACTATAAAACCATATAGTTGTCCGGAAAACACATTTGCATCTAGCTGATCAAAATATTTACCTGCATATCGTAAATAGATACCTTCACGCCATCCTAAATGTGAAAATCCCATATAATAAAAATAGAATAAGAACAATTGCCATAAACCATACTCATCACTGGTCAAATATTTTGGTGCAATAATAATCATAAAAATAGATATCAACAGGGATACTAGATTTGCACTAATTGAATATGATATATTTTTCAGAATTTTTGATAATATCATAAATACTACAACCCCACTCCTACTAATATCTATATTTATATAAACCTAATCTCCAAATTCTTTTAATATATTTTCTAATTGTACTTTAATTACTTCAGGTGAAAAATCATTACCACGTTGTTTACCAACTTTAATATAATGATTAGCTAATTCTTTATCTGTTACCATTTGATAAATCTTCTTGGCCATATCTTTTGCATCTTCTACCTTACATAAAAGACCATATTCATTATCGCCCAAAATTTCACGAGGACCTGTTTGACAATCACTTGCAACAACAGGTACGCCTAGCTGAAGAGCTTCAATAATCGTAAGTCCAAAGCCTTCAAAAGAACTAGAAAATACAAATAATTTGGCTGACCTATAGTAATCTTGAATATTCATTTGATTACCTTCAAAAAATATATGCTTTGCTACAGAATCAGGTTTACTCTTCACATAGAGTTTTAATTTATCTAAATCAGGTCCATCTCCTACAAAAACAAGATTACTTCTCAACCCATACTCTAGACAACAAATCTCAAATGCATCGATGACTATATCTGGACGCTTAGGAGGCATCTCCATTCGTGATGCCATTAATATATAATCACCATATTTAGATTTCAATAATTCTATATTTCTACTAGAATATTGTTTATCACTAAATGAAACAGGATTATACAACTGATTTATATTTAGCTTTAAAAATGAGTTATATGCAAATACTTCTGTTTCACAATCTCTAATAAGTACTACTAAGTTTTTGATTCGCTTATATAAATTAACAAATCCATCAGAAGCTAAAATATAACTGTATAGTGTTCCATGAAGCCAACATAATTTATGACGTGCATTTATATAATCACTAGCTACAAATGTTAAATCATTATAATGCCCAGCAAAAGCAATTGCCAAATCAAATCTTTCTCGACACGCTCTATGTTTCTTTAAAAATGCTTTATAGATTAAACCTACTCCACTTAAAGCTAAACTAACTGGCGGATAGACCCATTTTCCCCAAGATTTCCAACGCATGATTTTATTATATTGCTCAGGGCATATTTTTCTAGGAAAATTAATATGCACAAACCTACATTGCTTAGGATATAGAGACTCCATTTCAGATAATGATGGTACAAGATTAAAAACAGTAACTTCATGACCTAGTTCTATCAATAGTTTTGCATAATCAGCACCTACTCGTTCAATACCACCTATTTGTAAGCCATCAAAAACCATAGCAATTTTCATATTGTTCCTCCCAAACTAAGAATTAATCATCTCATTCATATCATTGGAAAATCATATAGATACTCAGATAATTCTCTTTCTATAAACTCTTTTTCTTTAATCTCATGAGAAAACTGTTTCCAAACCTGTGTATTATGAATTGATATAGATGGATTAAAAAACTTTAATTTGCTACTATGTTGTGTTTCATCGAGGCCAAGCCATTCTCTTAAATCATTTGTAGTATCATCATACTTGTATACTAAATCCTCAAATTGTACAAATTTAATTTGCTCACTATTCATGGTTTCATGTTTACGATGACTTCGAGTATAACAAAACCATTTACAAAATATTTCCACGTTACTTGGTAAAATACCATCTTTCCAAACATATTTATCTAAGAAAAATATATCTCTAGGGTCACGATCCACCACCACTACTTTAATATTATTATCAAAATAACGTAAATATCGAGATAAATTCGTAGGAGGTACTAGTTGATCAACCATAATAGTATCTATATTCTTAGGTTTTACCGATTCAAATAATCTATAAATATAATTCTTAGTACATTGTAAAAATTTTTCTTCGCTTGGATGACTACAATATGTAATCTCATCCTTCATGGTATTAAATACTCTATCAGGCTGATTTTTCCAGATGGTTTTATGTAATAATTTATTGATAAGCCGTTTTCTAAATAAATAAAATTCACCTCTGTCATACAAATCATAGAACCACCATCCTGGATAAGTGAAATCTGTTAATTCTTGAATATACTGATAAGATAACTCTTTCCATTTATTCCCAAAAAATGACTGATATCGAGGAAGTAAAAAGTTTCCAGCATAAAAATCTACCAATTTCTTATATCGTTTTAACGAATGTCCAGAATTATGCCGATTAAAACACTCCACTAAATTAAATTCTAAATCAGATATACCATCTGGATCTTGAATGAAACGAAATTCCTCATTAGTAAAGGAGAAAATGGTTGAAAACTCAGATACATAATCTGTTATCGCACTAGATCCGACTCCATAATAGCTCGCACAAGTAATAAATTTCATTTTTCTCTCCATACATAATAATTAATAAGCACCCTTACTCTTAACCACAGCTAACACTGTTTTTAACAAATATACAATATCAATCCATACGGACCAATTATGAACATACCAGGAGTCCATTAGCACGCGTTCTTCATAGGTAGTATCACTACGACCACTGACTTGCCATACACCAGTAATCCCTGGTGGTACAAGATAAAAGTCGTTGATATAGTCGCCGTATTTTACAATTTCATCGCGTACGATAGGACGAGGCCCTACAAGGCTCATATCCCCAACGAAAACATTCCATAATTGTGGCAATTCATCAAGGCTCGTTTTACGAAGGAATTTACCAATTCTTGTAACGCGAGGATCATCTTTCAATTTGAAGTCTCGTTCCCATTCCTCACGAGCTGCAGGATTTTCTTTCAAATATATCTCCAATGCCTCTTGTGCATTAGGCACCATGGAACGGAATTTATAGCATGAGAACTCTTTACCGCCTTGACCAACCCGCTTATGCCCAAATACGATAGGGCCTGGCGAATCTAGATAAATCAATACAGCTACGATAGCAAGGATTGGCAAAATCAAGATGCCACCACATACAGTAGCTACAATATCAAAGATTCGCTTCATAATACGGTTAGATTTTTTTGCTAAATTATTTTGTACACGTACAACTATAGCTTGCTCTTCCATTAATCCACGTGCACTAATATTACTAGCAGGAATCCCAAAAATATCAGGAACGAACGATACTTTACGTACTAATAATTGTAATTGATTAATTAATTTTACTAATTGTTTTGAATCTAACCCTGGAGCACAAACAAGTACATTTTGTACACCTGTTTCTTGTATAACTCGCTCTACATCTAAAAACCTACCTAAACAAGGAAGTGTAGTAGCTAAACTTTCAGACTTAGGATTATCGTCTACGAAACCAATAATTTTATAATACGAGATGGGCATACGATCTAATGATTTTTTTACAAGTTCTGCCGTTTTACCCGCCCCCACTAATAATACAGGAATATATAATATTCCCAATGTATTAAGTACTTTATGAGTAATAAATCTAAACAAGGTAACTAGAACTATAATAGAAATGTAACTAAATCCTACAAATAAGCGAGATACACTATTCGTAACGTGACCTGTATACATGAGTACAATAGATACTACAACACCTATAGTTATACTACGCACAATAGATTTAGTCTTATCCCACAAAGGCATTTCAATATCATACGAATTATTTAATAGAAATACTATTAAAAAAATAATAGGCACAATACCATATATATATATATTATCTATTTTAAAATTTAAACTTACAAAGGTTTCAGGCAAAGATAATCTTAACTGATATGCTGCTAATAGCCCAAATACGATGGATATGTAATCTACCAATATTGTTACTATCTTAACAAATGCGAGGCGCATATTCTCATGTTTACATATCTTCATATAAACTCCAATAAAAAAGGTTGTTTTCCTAATTTATTCATTAAGTAAACAACCTTCTTTCTTCTATTAATAACTAACACTCTCTAAAAATATTTATCAGTATTAGTATACTATAGATTCATATATTATTCATTTAAACAGTTCTTAAAATCATTGTACTTTAAGGCTTTTTATATTATAGATTTATTCTTATCAATAATTTCATGGGATATTTTTAACTGGAGCATCGTTGCCATAACTATCCAGAAAATTTTAATACCCGATGAATTTCCCCATGTATAATCAATGGAACCAAATAAGAATATAAAGCTAATACACCCAAAGATAATACTTAAATCATAGGGATTATGATTTTTCAAATACATACGAAAAGATTTATATAGTACAAATATATTAAATACCAAAAATCCTAATAATCCCAACAGTCCAGATTCACTTGCTACTTGTAAAAAATTATTATGTGAATGTCCTAGCCCTTGTGTTTCTTCAGGTAATCTATATCGTTCTTCATACGTACGTTGCCATAACCCAGGACCTACACCTGCAACTATATGGTCAGTAATCATATGCTTATCAGCTTCCCATACATATAGTCGGCCAAGATTAGAACCATCCGTTGTAGTATTAAAGGTGGATTTAAAACGATTTACATAGTTATCATGCTGACTCACAACCCCAACAATACCAATAGCAATGCAGCCCACAATCAGCAAATATTTTATATTAGATAGACCATAACGCAATGTAATCAATAATCCATTAAAACCATTAAATAGCCAGGTACCGCGACTTTGATTTCCCCACATACCAAATAACATAGATACAATAGAAAATAACGCGGATTTCCGAACCTTATCAGGTAAAGTTTTATCAAATACAGCTATCAAAGATATAGGGAATGCCAATGCTAATAACATAGCCAAGCCCATAACAGATCCGTTGAATAAACCACCAGAACGTCCATCACTAACACGAAATTCTAATAGCTGTTGAACAAAAGCCGTGATGGAATTAATTCCCATAAATAGGAAGAATGCTATTAATAAAGTATATAATTTAGATTTAGATTTAATACATAACAGTATGGGTAATACGATTAAACTTTTCCATACATATATATTAAAAAAATACTTTAATGCCCTACCAATATCTTCACTACAAAATACAGATGGTAATAAACATAGCAACATAATGCCATAGGCTATCCCATATTGTTTTATAGAATCTACTATACACAATTCTTTTCTCTTTATAAAACATGTACAAATTGTAATCAATAACAATAATCCATACACCACATTCCCAATGGCCACAGACATTCTGGTTGTACACATCATAATAATTAGTAAAATAGTTAATACTAACTCATGTTTTTTCAAAATCCACTGTTTCATGACTCTCCCCTAACAGATTTCCTATTTCATATATGGTTTCAAATTTTCTTGCACTTCCGCTGCGTATTGGTCCAACATATCATAACGTTTCCGATATTGACTGCGCTTTTGTGATTTTATTTCTTCAATCGGTTTACGGTATTCCTCTAATGGAACAATGTAAAATCTTGGGTCTTGTGAAAGTTTCCCACCACTTTCTTGCCACAAGGAATCTAGCTCAGCTACTTTCGCACGATGCCCGCGTACTAAATGAGTATTTGCATAGAACCCTTCATCAGATACTGCATAGATTGTTTCTACTCCACATTGGTGCGCAATTAATCTAAGCAAGTACATGATAAAGTTTTTTGGGCGATAACCAAACATTTTTTTCGTAGCTGTTTTTGCGTTGGCTAAACCGTCCTTATATCCCTGAATGGTACCAATCCACATAGCTTTTTCCCCATTAAAGCCTTTACCAAATCTAAAATTAGCATGATATACACCTTGTGATTCCAAGGTTAATAATAGTGTTAATAAACCTTCTTTACGCTGTCCTGCACCATAATATAATTGAGCTTTCATATTAAGATCTTCGGATTGCCATACTATAAGACCACGTTTAATACGACTCACATCATCTAAGAAATTATCTTTATCCACAGAATACATGGACTGAATCGCTTCATCAGTGAATACATTTTGTATGTAATCAAAGTGATTGATGATAGCATCTAAGCGCTCATCTACTGTAGAGTCTTTATAGAAAAAAATACGCGTCATCAATTCATATAAACCAATTTGACGTTGTAACAGCTCTGGATCTGGTTTGTAGTTAGCAAAATAGTTTTCTAAACGATTCATTTGCTGACGACGGCTCATAGAACGAACGGTATGCAATACGACGCGACGTGTTTCTCTCCAACTACGCTTACCATATATTTTACGGCCCTTTGCCCATTGATTTTGTATATACTGTAACACCTTATCACCTCAAATTATGAACTATCGTTACTATGGAATCCACCATCTTAGTAATAGTAAATGTAGATTCCACACGCTTGTAACCATGCTCTACCATAGATACGCGAATTACATTATCCTGCATTAACTTTTGAATAGCCTTAGCAATTACTTCACTATTAACCGCATCAATAAGAATACCTGATACGCCATTTTCAATAATTTCTCCCTGTGCTCCTGATGTACTTGCTATAACAGGGACTTTGCAATACATAGCCTCACATAATACAAGGCCAAATGCTTCTCGTACTTTTGATGGAGCCACTAGACAGTCAATAGACCGATAAAAACGATTCATATCCTGCTGAAAACCAATAAATTCCACATAATCTTTCATATCATATTGCATAATATAATGATGCAATTCTTGAATAGCATCATGAATACCATCACCACATATACGCAATCGAATATCACGATTACAATTATGTATTATTTTAATGGCTTCTAATAACTCATATATCCCCTTGTTTTCTGTAATGCGACCTGCATATCCTACAATAAACTGCTTAGGTTCTTTATGTTCACACTCAATAGTAGGAAAGCGGTGCGTATTAATACCATTATAAACTAGATGATATTTCTGAGAAATCAAAGGTATAACCTGTGCATCATACACTTGTTTAGATACGCAAATGAAAGCATCTACCTGAGATTGAATCCAACGATGGTAGATATCAGTCTTTGCCTGTATTATATTGTGTTTATAAAAAATTAGTTTTGCACCCGTTAAACGTTTTAATGCCAAGCATAGCAGAATATATTTACCGGAATGACATTGAATAACATCAACATCATGTTGTTTCATTTGTTTAACAATGGATCTAATAGATAAAAAACCTTTACACGAATAAAGATTAGCTGTAATGATTTCTGCTACT
>ERZ841116.624-NODE-624-length-24539-cov-4.364320_pt1 | contig 24539 bp, 16 predicted proteins | sample MGYA00519875_ERZ841116 | MGnify/ENA primary metagenome ERZ841116 (study PRJEB31850, sample SAMEA3708889) | human gut metagenome | biome: human gut; feature: human-associated habitat; material: faeces | place: China | collected 2014 ... | reverse complement strand
GATCGGTTTCATTTCGCATTCCTGTGCGATCTCAATGTCTGTTTTGTATCCCATAGTTATTTCTCCTTTCTTCTGACCGGACGTCTGCCCCCGAAACGGAACAAAAAGTGAAGAATGCATCTGTTCCGTAAATAAAAAAACGCAGCAAATGTAATCATGTTCTACATTGCTGCCCAGACGGTCGGCCAATATGAATCCTGGTTTCCTGTGGTTCCTCCACATATCCGTCAGTAGCCAGGATCTTCTTTTTCAGACTTCTTTTAAAGAATAGCATAAATTAGCAAAAAAGTCAAGAATTACGAGGAAAAAACAATCTCTTTTTGTGGATTTTCACTTGATATTTATGAGGAAGAAAGTTATACTTAAACGGTAACATAATTGTTACTGTTCACTGATACTATCTTGCGAGGCGTTTTTCGTGAGCGAAGGTCACAGAAAACCCGAGACATATCTCACAAATTTATGCGATTAGTATGAATTCTGTGCATCGCAAAGTGTGTAATGGTGAGATACCTTGAAAAACAAACGTGATCACTATTATATAAAGAAGAAAGCCGGTGATATTTGTGGAACAGGCAATCAGGGAGGAGATATTTTCCGGATTCTGCAGGACGTATAATCAGGCACAGACAGTGACCTGTGAGTTTACAGAGAAGGAAGAAGGACTCGAACTGACCGAAGTGGACTGTGGATATAGACGGTGCATCCATCGGGGCAGCTGTGAAGTGGCCAGGCAGATCCGTCAGATGGAAGAGGATCACAAAAAGGAGTAAAGGGGAAACAAATGGTAAAACTGAATAAGAAAATCAGGAGATATCTGACTCTGGTTCTATGCCTCAGTATCTTGCTTGTACCTGTAGAGGGTTATGCGGCGAAGAATAATCAGAGCACAAACCAGCGGGTGAGAACCACAACGACAGCAGCAGGCTGGGTGTCCAGCGGCGGACGATGGTGGTATCGAAATGCAGATGGGAGTTATCCGAAGAGTACCTGGAAACTGATCAACGGTTCATGGTATTATTTTGAATCAGATGGCTGGATGGCGACTGGCTGGAAAAAACTGGGCGGCGAATGGTATTATCTTACATCCAGTGGAGCGATGGCTACCGGATGGGTGAAACTGAATGGGAAATATTATTTCATGAACGGTTCCGGTGTGATGCAGCATGATACCTGGGTGGATAATGGTGCCTACTACGTGAACAGCGATGGTGTCTGGGTGGAAGGAAAGACTTCCCAGAACAAAGCAGAAAGCAGTCAGACAGTTTCCACAGCAGGCTGGGTGTCCAGCGGCGGACGATGGTGGTATCGGGAAGCAGATGGTTCCTATCCGAGAAACAACTGGAAAGTAATTAATGGTTCCTGGTATTATTTTGACGGCAGTGGCTGGATGGTAACCGGCTGGCTAAAACGCGCAAGCAGCTGGTATTATCTGGAGCCGGGCAACGGTAATATGGTAACCGGTTGGAGAAAAATCGGAAGTACCTGGTATTATCTGAATCCGGGAAATGGCGATATGGCAACGGGCTGGACAACCATTGGAGGAACCCGATATTACATGAATCAGGATGGAGCCATGGTAGTAGGCTGGCTGCAACTGGGCAGTGACTGGTATTATATGAACGGCAGCGGTGCCATGCTGACAGGCTGGCAGAAAATCGGAAGTACCTGGTATTATCTGAATCCGACGACCGGTAAGATGGCAACAGGCTGGACAACCGTTGGTGGAAGTAAATATTATATGAACGGTAGCGGTGCCATGCTGACGGACTGGCAGAATATTGACGGTTCAGAGTATTATTTTTACAGCAGTGGAGCCATGGCGGTAAGTACAGTCATCGGCGGTGTTGAAATCGGAGCAGATGGAAAAGCATCGAGAACAGAAAGTCAGGCGATTGGGACTCTGACCAAGTTTTTGAAAACAATGATTCAGCCGGTAGGTAACACCCTGTATGTATGGGGTGGCGGTCATGACGCCTGGACAGACGGAGACGGACTGCGTATCGGTATGAACCCGAAGTGGGAACAGTTCTATAATCAGCAGGGAGCTTCGTATAATTATACGAAACATCGATATGAGTATCAGAATGGTCTGGACTGTTCCGGTCTGGTCAGCTGGGCTGTCTACAATACATATAATACGAAATCAAATCAGAAAGAAACGGCATACAGTTCAACATCTACCGGATTTCCGGCTTATCTGACCAACAAAGGTTTTGGATCGCACGGAAAAGTTTCCGGTGGAACATTTACACCTGGTGACGTGGTAAGTATGACCGGTCATGTGTGGGTTGTTCTTGGCATGTGTTCGGATGGAAGTCTGGTGATCGTTCATGCGACGCCACCGGTAGTTCAGATCAGCGGTACGGTCAATACAGCAGGAAGCACGAACAGTGAGGCTGTAAAACTGGCAAATGCATATATGAAGAAATATTATTCAGATGCAGCCGGCAAATATAATCTGTGTATCGCAAGTAAAGCATATGTGAATAACGTAGACCGTTTCCAGTGGTCCTCCAGCAGTATGAGAGATCCGGATGGACTGCGTAATATGACGGCAGCACAGGTACTTGAAAAATTGATTGGACCGCAATAAGAAAAATGCAAAGAAAAAGGATGGCTGACGACAACCATCTTTTTTCTTTGTCTGATGTAACTATGCCAACAACGAATGATTAACGTCTTTTCTGAATCAGGGAAACAGTAAATGTAATTATTCAGTAGCCACTGTACCGCAAGGTGTTTTGGCATGAATATGCCAAAATCCCGAGACATACAAGCCAAAATGCCATCACCGAAGGTGATTTTAAATGCATTTTGGCTCGTAACTGTGAAGGTACTGAACAGTTACCAGTAAATGAACTTTAGATTCTATGAATTGAAATGAGTTTAGCATAGAGGGGTTGCAGGAAAAAAGGTTTTGTGTTAATATGTTAAGGAATGTAAAGAGAATATTTCGTAAATATTACGAGAGTATATAACACAATGTAAAACCATAAAAGGAGAAATGTATGAAAAAAAGAATCCTTTGTTTAACATTAGGATTAATGCTGACAATTTCACAGGCAGTACCTGCCGGTGCTGCATCCAGAAAAGATCAGTTAAAACAGGATAAGGCAGCAGCACAGAGTCAGCTTGCAGCACAGGAGTCCAAAATCAATAATCTGGAAGACCAGAAACAGACACTTTCCGCTGAGATCGATCAGCTGGATTCTGATCTGGTAAATATTATGGTTGAGATTGAGATTCTGGATGGTGAGTTATCCGATAAAGAAGCGCAGATCGAGCAGACCAAAGCAGATCTGGCAGTGGCAGAAGAAAATAAACAGAAACAGTATGAAGCCATGAAGAAGAGAATCCAGTATCTGTATGAAAAGGGTGGAGATGATGCATGGGCACAGATGCTGTTCCAGGCATCGGACTTTACCAGTCTTCTGAACCAGGCAGAATATGTACAGCAGATGTATGACAGTGACAGAAACAGTCTGGAAGAGTTCAAAGAGACTGTACAGCAGGTAAAAGACCTTGGGGATCAGCTGGACAGTGAGAAAGCAGAACTGGAAGAGATGAACCAGGAGTATCAGAATCGTCAGGCGAGTATGCAGACACAGCTGGAAGAAAAGAAAGCAACTTCCAGTGATTATGATGCACAGATCGCACAGGCGCAGAACCAGGCTGCACAGTACACGGAACTGATTCGTCAGCAGAATGCTGAGATTCAGAAAATTGAAGAAGAAGAAGAGAAAAAAGCAGCGGAAGAGGCAGCAAGAAAAGCAGCCGAGGAAGCAGCTAAGAAGGCAGCAGCAGAAGAAGCTGCAAAGAAAGCACAGGAAGAAGCAAACAAAAAAGCAGCAGATGAGGCAGCAAAGAAAGCAGCAGAAGCAAGCAAGAAATCTTCCTCTGCTTCCGGCAGTAATACAGGTTCCGGTTCTTCAACGAGCAATAAATCTAATAGCAATACAAGCAGTAACAATGCAAGCAGCAACAATACAGGCAGCAGTTCAAGTGCAACAACATCCAAGGACAACGGAAGCTCTTCTTCCAGCTCATCAGGAAACTCAGGCAGCAGCGTATCATATAACCCGACAGGACAGTCCGTTGTTAATTACGCATGTCAGTTTGTTGGCAATCCTTATGTATGGGGTGGTACAAGCCTGACAAACGGTGCTGACTGTTCCGGATTTATCATGAGTGTATATGCAAAGTTTGGTGTATCCCTTCCGCATTCCTCCGGAGCAATGGCAGGCTGTGGTCGTGGAGTTTCCTACTCTGAGGCAATGCCTGGAGATATTATCTGCTACGCAGGTCATGTAGCGATCTACATGGGCGGTGGACAGATTGTACATGCAAGTAACGCAAAAGACGGTATTAAGATCAGCGGAAACGCTGCATACAGACCGATCGTTGCAGTTCGTCGTGTGCTGTAATTCGAAGTTACATAATAGATTTTAAAGAGTCATGTCTTTTGAGATATGGCTCTTTTTACATGCAAAAAAGAGTGGAAAAATTGTGGGAAATGTAGCATAATAGAAAATTGTTGAAAAGGATAAATCGACAGATAATTTTCCAGGAAGAATATACAAAAAGGTGAGAGCATATCGACATAGGAGGAAAAACGTGAGTGAAAAAATGCATATAAATAACGATATTTTCCGCAAAAAACTGGTACGACTGGTACTGCCGATCGCATTTCAGCAGTTTATGCTGGCGATCGTCAGTGCGTCGGATGCGCTGATGCTGGGAAAAGTAGAACAGGAATCGCTGGCGGCGGTATCATTGGCAGGGCAGGTGACGTTTGTACAGAATCTGTTTCTGGGAGCGATGACGATCGGAACCAGTATGTTTGCGGCGCAGTATTGGGGAAAAGGAGACAGGCGGTCGGTAGAAAAAGTATTTGCCTATGTCCTGAAGGTGACAGCGATCGTCTCCGCGCTGTTTTGTGCAGCCGGTCTGGCGATCCCGGAACTACTGATGAAGATCTTTACCAATGAACCGGTGCTGATCGAGCGTGGAGCACAGTATCTGCGGGTAGTTGCGCTGTCTTATCTGTTGTCCGGTATTTCACAGATCTATCTGTGCGTGTTAAAGAACAGTGAGAAAGCGGTAAAAGCAACGACAATCAGTTCTGTCGTGGTGGTTTTGAATGTGCTGTTGAATGCGCTTTTGATCTTTGGACTGTGTGGACTGCCGCGGATGGAGATTGCGGGAGCAGCGCTTGCAACTGTGCTTGCAAAAGTTGTGGAATTGATATGGTGTATCGCAGAATCCATGCGAAAAGACGGCATCCGGTTCCGGTTGAACTTCGCACTGAAAAGTGATCCACTGCTTCGGAAGGATTTCTGGAAATATACGGCACCGGCGATGGGCAATCAGATTATCTGGGGGTGCGGCTATACGATGTATTCTGTGATCATGGGGCATATGGGAACGGATGCGGTAGCGGCGAACTCGCTTGCCAACGTGGTCAAGAGCTTGATGGCATGCTTTTGTGGTGGACTGGGAAGCGGCGGAGGTATCCTGATCGGAAACGAACTGGGAGCCGGGAAACTGGAGCGGGCGAAAGCCTACGGTGACCGTCTGTGCAGATGCGCTGTCGGGATCGGTGTGATCTCGGGAGGAGTGCTTCTGGCAATGATTCCGTTGATTTTAAAGGTTACGGATCTGACACCACAGGCGCATCATTATCTGAAATGGATGCTTCTGATGTGTACCTACTATCTGGCAGGAAAAGCGATCACGGCAACGAATATTGGCGGTATTTTCTGTGCCGGAGGGGATTCAAGATTCGGACTGGTATGTGATACAATAACCATGTGGTGTGTAACGGTTCCGATCGGTCTGATCAGTGCATTTGTATTGAAATTGCCGGTACTGGCGGTGTATATGCTGATCAATATTGATGAAATCATCAAGCTGCCGGCTGTATTTGCCAATTATAAAAAATATAGATGGGTGAAAGACCTGACGCGGAAGGAAGAGTGAACCACAAATATAAAAGAATATCAAAATAAATGGAAAAACCTTCGAATGGATGTAAGGGAAAAGATCCGGTTCGAAGGTTTTTTGCTACCTGTCGGTAACGGAGAGCTAACTTAGCTTTGCCTGTGCGGAAAATATATAAAATGAAAAAATTTATCAAGCACACAAAAATAATGATAAAATAAGTACAATAAGAAAATCAAGAATTGACAATGAAATGAAATAAAGTATATACTATCAAAAGTTAGAAAGAACTAATAAGAGGGCAATAAATGAAATTAAAAAAAGCATTACTTGTCTGTCTGATTCCTGCATTTGTTATCGGTGGATGTGGGAAAACAACGAAAGATGAGACAGAAAATATAACGAAACAGGAAATCACTGCAGAAGAATCTGCGCAGGATGAGCAGGAGACGGGAAACACAGAAACGGAAGCATCCGGCAAAGATCCGAACGAGAAAACAGAAGAAGCGTCCAGGGATCTCTTTGCCATGGATACCTATATGACACTGACTGCATATGGGGAGCATGCGCAGGAAGCGGTTGATAAGGCAGCGGAACGGGTGGAAGAGCTTGATACCCTTCTTTCTACCGGTGATGAGAACAGTGAGATCTATCAGCTGAATCAGAAAGGAGAGGCAACACTTTCTGAAGATGGCGGATATCTGGTGGAACGGGCGCTGGAGTTGTATGACAAGACAGAAGGAGCCTTTGATATTGCGATTTACCCGGTGATGCAGGCATGGGGATTTCCGACACAGGAGTATCATGTGCCGGATGATGCGACACTGAAAGAAAAGCTGATCCTTGCCGATGCGTCTAAAGTGAATTACGACAAAGACACAAGAAAAATCTCTTTTGACCGGGATGGCATGGAGATCGATCTGGGGGGGATCGCAAAGGGATATACCTCTGCCCAGATCATGCAGATCTATCAGGACTGCGGTGTGACAAGCGGGCTTGTAAACCTCGGTGGAAACGTACAGGCTCTGGGATGTAAAACAGACGGCAGTAAATGGAGAGTAGCGATCCAGAGCCCGGATGATACGGAAGTTTATCTTGGTATATTGGAGATTGAAAATCAGGCGGTGATCACATCCGGTGGTTATGAACGTTATTTTGAGGAAGATGGCGTGACATATCATCATATTATTGATCCGGCGACCGGATATCCGGCAGACAGCGGGCTGATCTCTGTAACGATCGTCAGCGATGACGGAACCCTTGCGGATGGTCTTTCGACTTCCCTGTTTATTATGGGAGAAGAAAAAGCAGCACAGTTCTGGCGGGAAAACAGCGATGAATTCGAAACAATTATGGAGACGGCAGACGGAAAGCTGTATGTGACAGAAGGAATCGTCGACAGTCTGACTACGGATATGGATGTAACAGTGATTCATAAATAAAAGCTATGCGAAAATCCCTAAACGTACAAGTACAAATGCGATCACAGAAGATGTTTAGATGCATTTTGGCTCGCCACCGGGAAGCCGCTGAACAGTTACAAAGTCAGTACATAAAAATACTCGAAAACAAAGGAGAGAAACTAGATGGACATCAGGGAAATGATAGAAAAGTGCAAACCATTTGCCCCGGTTGTTTCCGCTGCGGTTGTGGCTGCATGTGTGGCAGGATCTTTATATGGATATGAAGCGCCGGTTTACGAGATGAAAGCGTCTGTGGAGGATACACAGGAGCAGGAGGACGAAGTACCGGTGGTAAAGACCAGCACGGAAGAAGAAACAAAAGAGGATGAAGCGGCAGAAGAAGAGGAACAGGCAAAGGGTTCCTTTGATCTGGAAGATGGTGTCTATCAGGGAACCGGAACCGGATATCGGGGCGATATCACGGTAGCGGTTACGATCAAAGACAAACAGATCACATCCATCGAGATTTTAAGTGCTTCTGATGACGAACCATTTTTCGGACGGGCGAAAGGTCTGATTGATCAGATTATTAAAAAGCAGAGTACAAAGGTAGATACGGTATCCGGTGCAACCTATAGTTCCAAAGGAATTATCAGTGCGGTAAAAAATGCACTGACCGGAGAAAAAGACAGTGGTACGACGGGTTCTTCACAGGAAGGAACTTCCGCAAGTCAGAGCCAGTCAACACCGGAGGCAGTAGGAAGCGTACAGGAACCGGCAGCTTATAAAGATGGAACCTATTATGGAACCGGAACAGGATTTGCTGGAAACCTGAAAGTAGAAGTTGTGATCAGCGGTGGAAAGATCAGTAATATTCAGATCGTGGAAACCAATGATGGAAGTGAATATATCCAGAAGGCTTCCGGGGTGATCAATCAGATCCTGGGTGCACAGAGTACTAATGGTATTGATACGGTATCCGGTGCAACCTTCAGTTCCAACGGAATCATTAAGGCGGTGCGGAATGCACTGAGCCAGGCAGCAGCGACAGAGACTGCAGCTGCGGATAACGGAGGCAACTCCGGTTCTGACGGAACAAACACGGTAAACAAAGAAAATACAGAGAATAATACAACAGCGGTTACAGGAACACTCCCGTATAACGATGGCGTCTACTACGGAACCGCAGAAGGGTATAACGGCGATATTACCGTTGCCATCGTGATCCGGGAAAAGACACTGAAGGCAGTTCTGGTCATCGGAGAAGAAGATGACGATGCGTTCTTCGGCCGTGCCATGGATGTGGTTACACAGATGATGAAAAAACAGAGTACAGAGGTAGATACCGTATCAGGCGCTACTTATAGTTCCAAGGGACTGATCCAGGCGGTGAAGAATGCGTTGGAAGAAGCAAAACGTGTCACCAACGGAGAGACAGACACTGCTGATGATAACAATGGAGTGCAGTTAAATACCGGGGAAGTAGAAAAAGTAATCGATGCGGTCAATGAACTGAATGGCAGTGACTACACTTCTGCAAGCTGGGCAGTTGTAAAAGTTCGCCTGAAAGATGCAAGAAAAGCGCTGAAGAATGCGACAGAGCAGGCACAGCTTGATGAGGCAGCAGCCCAGTTGAATCAGGCAATTGCAGAGCTGCGGATTTCCGATGGGACCAATGAGGATCCGGAACCGGATCTGCCGCCGGAAAGCACCTATATAGATGGTGTATATCCGGTGACGGTGCTTTGTCTGCCGGATGCGGATATGGATTTTGAAGCATATAATCTGTTTGCACAGGTGACGATTCAAGATGATAAGATTATAAAAATTGATAATGTGTATGGAGACGGAGGATCCGGTAACGACAGCTACATTAATAAAGCGGTCAACGGAACATCAAGCAAGACGGGTGTGGTAAAACAGATTACGGAAAAAGGTAATCTGGATGGTATCGATACAGTATCCAGAGCAACCTGTACATCCCAGGCAATTATCGATGCATGTCAGCAGGCATTCAATAATGCGAAACGGCAGTAAGAAACAAAGCAGCTATTCAGCAGGTAACTGTGAAAGCACGGAATACCTATGAAACAAGAAAGAAAAGAGAACGGACAATGGGAGAATTTTTGACCAGAGCGATCAGTGTGGTGGCTGTCGTTGTCTGCCTGAACGGATATAACACGGTACTCGACAAAAGAGAACAGGCAGAAGAACAGCTCAGAGAGCAGCAGGCGGAACTGGAACAGGAACAGTCAGTCGATGCAGCAAAGGAAGGCACAATCACAGACGGTGCTTATAAAGACGGAACCTATACCGGAGAAGCACAGGGATTTGGCGGACCGGTGGATGTGGAAGTGATTGTTGAGAATGGAATGATTTCTGAGATTAATATCACATCGGCGGAAAAAGAGGATGGCGCTTATCTTTCTATGGCAGAGGATATTATTCCGTCAATCCTTGAAGCACAGAGTGCAGATGTAGATACGATCAGCGGTGCAACCTTCAGTTCCACCGGTATCAAAGAAGCGGTGGCACAGGCACTGGAAGAAGCAGCAAACCAGGAGGATTAAGACAGCAATTATGGATATACATAATCTAACAGCGAAAGAAAGAAAAAAAATACATACCTGGCTGCGGGCATTGATTCAGCTTCTTTATTTTATATTTATTCCATCTGTCTATACCGCAGCATTTGCGGGGGTAAAATACATTTTTACCCAGATAGGAGCAGGTGAGAAGGTTGCTATGACATCGTTTGTGACGGTGCTTCTGGTGATTTGTCTCTACACTATGGTATTCGGCAGATTCTTCTGCGGATTTGCCTGTGCCTTCGGCGCGTTTGGAGACGCACTGCATGCCCTGTATACAAAGGCGTGCAAAAAAATGAAAAAGAAACCGGTGAAGATCCCGGAAAAGGCAGTCGGGATTTTAAGTTATATGAAATATTTGGTACTGTTGCTGATTGTTTTTTTGTGCTATGCTGGTGTATATGGAAAAGCGCAGGGAACCAGCCCGTGGGATGTATTTTCCATGATCCACGCAGGGAACTTCCGTCTGGGAGGATATGGGATCGGTCTTGTGATCCTGCTCCTTCTGATGGCTGGCATGTGTGTACAGGAAAGATTCTTTTGCCGGTTCTTCTGCCCCATGGGAGCAGTATTTTCCCTGCTTCCGGTACTGCCGTTTTTCTCCCTTCACAGAACGAGAGAAAACTGCAGAAAAGGATGTAAAGCATGTACGAAGACCTGCCCGTCTCAGATCGGCCTTCCGTCGGATGGTGACTGGGCTGTCAGCGGTGATTGCTTCCAGTGTCAGAAGTGTATCGATATCTGTCCACAGAAGCACATTCACTGCGGAATCCGGAAGCTCAAAGGAAATGAGTTCTGGTTTACGATTCTGCGTGCACTGATCCTGCTTGGGATCTGTCTGTGGCTGGGACTGTAAGATCTGCGCTTTTCAAAAATGACAGATAAGGAGCAGATATGAAAAAAAGAGATATCCTGCTGGCAGGAGGGATCGTGCTGGTGGCTCTGGTGATGCTTCTGGTGATGCATGTGACCGGAGAGACGAAAGGGGATAAGGTACAGATTACCGTGAACGGGGAAATCTATGGAACCTATCCGCTGGAGAAAGACCAGACGATTGAAGTTACCGAAGGAGAATTTCACAACGTGATCCGCATCGAGGACGGACAGGCGTATATGGAAGAAGCGGACTGCCCGGACGGCTACTGCAAAGAGCAGGGCAGAATCAGCGGTCAGAAACAGACGATCGTATGTCTGCCCCATAAACTGGTGGTGGAAGTGATCCGTCAGAATGATACGGACAGCAAGGCGGCCGATGACGATCTGGTGCCGGATACGATTGCGAAGTGAAAAAAAGATGAGAAATCGTAATGATTCAGAAGGTGACTGTGAAGTCGTGGAAGAGTTACGAGCAACATACTCCGAAAGGAAACGAGAAGATGAAAAAACAGGAACAGCAGAAAAATGGATGCAGGGAACGCAGTCTGGCCAGCATCAGCCGGAGAGTATCGAGCGGTGCGATGCTTGTGGCACTGGCGATGATCTTCAGTTATGTGGAAAGCCTGATTCCCATCAACCTTGGAGTACCGGGAATTAAATTAGGAGTTGCCAATCTGGTGACGGTCACCGGGTTGTATATTCTAGCACCGATGGAAGTGCTACTGGTGGTGATCCTCCGGGTGCTGCTGGTGGGATTTATGTTCGGAAACGGCATGTCGATCCTGTACAGTCTGGCAGGGGGCATTTTAAGTTTTCTGGTGATGCTGCTATTGAAGCGGATCAAAGGATTTTCCATGATCGGCATAAGCATTGCCGGAGGCGTGTCCCATAACATCGGACAGATCGTGGTTGCGATGTGTGTGCTGGAAAATACGAAGCTGATCTATTACCTGCCGGTGCTGATGATCGCGGGAACGGTCACAGGTATTCTGATCGGCGTGGTGAGCCGTAAAATCCTCCCGGCAGTCAGTCAGGGCGCGGGAGCGGAAAGAAAGAACAAATAAATGTAACTATTCGGTAGCTACCGGGAAGGTGCTGAACAGTTACAAATAAACGAAAAGGAATGTATCTGACAGGTACTTCTCTCTTGATAAAAGCCCATGAGAGAGAGGCAGCTGTCAGGTACATTCCTGAGAAAAGAGATAACGTCTATTTTTTTTGATTATAGGTTAGTCACAACTAATGATAAATATTATCAACTAATAGTAGAAATAGTGACTAACTTGATAATAAGGTAACTGTTCAGTACCTCCCCATTGGCTACTGAATAGTTACATAATAAGCTACTATAACATTTTATGGTAAAAGAAGGAGGAGTTTATGAACAACAAAAGAGTCAGGACCAAAGCAATGGCCATGGCGGTAGCCGCAGCAATGGCAGTGGAACTTTGCCCGGTAACAGCATTTGCAGTGACCGGAGAGCAGGTAGCAGCGGATGGAACGTACACAAGTACTGCGCAGGTAAACAGAACGGCACAGGATGATGAAGATGAAAATGGGTGGGATCCGTATGGCATTTCGGTATCACTTACAGTGAAAGATGGTAAGTTTGAAGATATTACGGTAACTCCCGATTCGTCTTACAGTGAGAAAGATAATAAAAGCTACTTTGAAAAGGCGTATAGTAAAAGTAAAGGAATTAAAACAAAATTAGAAGGGCAGCCGGCAACAGAAGATACAATTAAGAATTGGGACGCAGTAAGCACGGCCACTCGTACCTCAACAGCAGTAAAACAGGCAGCTCTTGAAGCTATGCAGTCAGCATCTGAAAAACAGGATCCGACTCCGGTTGAAGTAAACACTGCTGCTCTCCAGACTTCGATCACAACAGCAGAAGGAAAGAATCAGGCAGATTACACAGAAGCATCCTGGGCAGCTCTAACCGAGAAACTTACCGCAGCAAAAGCGGCTCTGGAAGCAAAAGAATCCCAGGAAGCAGTGGACGCGGCCCAGACAGCACTGGATGCAGCAGTTGCAGCTTTGGAAGCAAAACCGTCAGAACCGGAGACACCGGATGTTACAACCGGAACGTATGTCCTGATGAACATTCCGTATGATCAGTTCTATGCAGCAGATGTAAATAACAGTGTAAAAGTAGATGCATTTACATCAGCAACGAAGAATAAAGTTCGTACAGCCGGTCTGGCAGGCGGATCTTATCATGTGAATGCAAGCGGTGATGAGATCACAGGTGTGACATTCCCTGTAAAAGTTGGTGAAGGAGTGGATCTGAGCAAGTATACAAAAGTTACAGATGAATCTTCTGTAGATATTACGGTTACAAACAGAGGACAGACCAGTACAACTACATATACGGGAAAAGATGCCCTGTTTGAGAGTGCAAGTTATTCGTATTATACCTTGAGCGAAGCACCGTCTTATTACAAAGAAGTAACCCTGAATGCTGACGGAAATCTTTCCTTTGGAAAAACACAGGGAACAGTAAACACAGTATCCGGAGTAACACCGGAACTCACCACACAGTCTTCTTATGGGGATTACCAGCTGGATCTGGACGGACTGGAGAATACCATTTCCCAGAGTGGCACACAGGTTTACGGTGTCATTGTAAGTACAAAAGAAGGCAATGATTACGGTATGCGTCATCTGGAGAATATCTGGAGAGTGACAGAACTTGCATGGTGTACCGGATTTACTTCAGTAGTACACAATTGTCCGACATCCTCTGAGCATTATAAGAGCATGATGGGACAGCATATCAATAAAGTGACATACTATACTTCCAAAGGCATCTATGAAGTTCCGGTAGCGGATCTGTATGTACCGAAAAAAGCAGGTCAGACGGTAAAGGTAGCAGATGCGAAAGTATCTGCAGGGGAAGCAGAACTTACAGTGTCCAATCTTCCGACAGATTTCTCACCGGAATACAAGATTGCCGGACTGGATTTCACTGTGGAAAACGGAAAAATCGTATTTAAAAATGCAAAGAAAGGAAAATATACGCTGACAGTATCTGACAAAAATAACAACTATGCAGATATGACAACAACCTTTATCCTGTCAGTTGACAGCGCACCGGCATCTTACAATAACGATAATGAGAATCCGGCTATAACAAAAAATGCAGATGCAAGCGATGAAGAATTTGCAGATTATATCAACAACATTACCTCTGTATCTGTCAATGGAAAATCGTATGCGGCAAGCGGACGTAGAGCTGTGAAAGTGATCAACGAAGACGGATCTCTGAAAACAGATGCAACACCATTTGCTGAGGGTGATACTTTTGAAATCGCAGTTACTTCCACCGGTTATCCGGAAGTGAAATTTACGTATACAAAGAATGCACAGGAAGAATACAAATATGTCTATGCGGCGATGACATGGGCAGAGTACTGGGCCGCAGAAGGGGTACAGGCAGCCGGAGATTCCAGCTCTTCCAGTGAACTGGATACAAGAAACGAAGCAGACAAAGGAGCGTTCGATGCCGTAACAAGAGCAACAGCAAACCATGGACTGCACAGAGGAAGTTTCCAGTGTGTAGATGTCATTGAAGCAGAAAACGGAAAAACTTATGAAGTATCCCACTGGTCAGCAGATGGAAAAGAAATTACCCTGACGAATGGGAAGGTGATCAAATTTAACAGAGGAGAGATCACAGACACAGACGGAACGGTTACAAAGCTGAAAGTCCATGAGGTAACAGGACTGAAGTATGTGCCGGTGAAAGTGGCAAGTGCAGATTATGAAGCATTCTGCCGGAAATACCATGTGGTAGAAAATGGAGGCGAACTGGCTGGTGGTTATGGAGAAAATAAACTTCAAGCTTACAGTGGATTGAAAGCCAATGTAACAGAAGCGACTAACGGATTGAAAACTGCAACAAAGAATGCAGATGGAAGCTTCCGTTTTTCAGCACGCCAGAAAGGAACGGAATCCGGTATTGCAGATCAGATATTAAAGATCGCACCGTCTGCCGAAGCAGCGGGATTGACAGTAAAAGAAGCAAAAGGATCTTATGGTGAGTTTTTAAGAGTATATCTGACAGGCGATTATGGAGATCTTGGTGCTAATATGCAGGCGGTAACCTGGACTTATTATGGCAATGACAGTACCTACAGTAATGCAAAAGCTACTTATGGAACAAAATTTGCAGCGGATAACTGGATGCATAAAACACATGGTATTCAGCTTGGACTGACAAAATCACTGAGATGCACCTTGCCGGAAGGAACAGATGGAACCGGATACTGGACCATTACGATTTCCGCACTGGGATATCAGGATGTAACCTATCAGTTCCAGGCAACAGATGAGAATATCGTGAAAGAAAAAGAAGAAGAAGTAACTACAGACGAACTGAAAAGAGCAATTGAGAAAGCAGAAGCGCTGACAGAGTCGGATTATACTGCGGACAGCTGGGCATCCATGCAGACTGAACTGCAGGAAGCAAAAGATGAGCTGAAAGCACCGAAGACCCAGGCAACTGTAGACGAAGCGGTCAGCCATCTGAACGCAGCAATAGAAGCACTGGTGAAAGTTCAGAAAGAGACGTATGTTCTGATGAATATTCCATACGATCAGTTCTACAAAGCCGATGTAAACAATGATGTAAAAGTAGATGCGTTCACTTCCGCAACAAAGAACAAAGTAAAAACCGGTTCTCTGGCTGGAGGCTCTTACCATGTAGATAACACGGGTGATGAGATAACAGGTGTAACATTCCCTGTAAAAGTTCCGGCAGGAACAGATCTGAGCAAATATACACAGGTTACTGATGATTCCAAAGTAGAGATTACCGTAACAAACAGAGGACAGACAAGCACGACAGAGTACAATGGAAAAGACGCTTTGTTTGAAAGTGCAAGCTATTCCTATTATACACTGAGCGAAGAACCGTCTTACTATAAAGAACTGACGGTAAATGCTGATGGTTCCTTCTCCTTTGGTGCCACACAGGGAACAGCAACTACGATTACAGAAGGTGTGACTGCAGATCTGATGACAGAATCCAGGTATGGTGATTATCAGCTGGATCTCGACGGTCTGACCGATACGATTCCAACCGGAACAGCCATCTATGGTGTGATCGTCAGCACAAAAGAAGGCAGCGATTACGGTATGCGCCATCTGGAAAATATCTGGAGAGTCACAGAACTGGCATGGAGTACCGGATTTACCACAGCGGTACATAACTGCCCGACATCATCTGAACATTACAAAGCAATGATGGGACAGCATATCAACAAAGTGACTTATTATACAGCTAACGGTATCTATAAGATCCCGGTAGGTGGCGATGAAGGTCTGTATGTACCTGTAAAATTCGATACCAGTGCAGTTGCTGTAGCAGATGCGGAACTGAAAGACGGAGAAACAAGTGTGGCAACCACAATTTCCGGTCTGACTCTTCCGGAAGGATTTGACGCAGAATACACGGTAGATGGTGCTACTGCAATCGTAAAAGGTGAAAAACTGATCCTGAAAGATGTGAAAAAAGGAGCATACACACTGACGATTACCGATAAGAGCGGAAAATACGCACCGATCAGCGTTGGATTTGAAGTATATGCAGAAACAATTCCTGCATCCTACAACGAAAATACGGAAAAACCTGGTCTGACAAAAGCAGCAGGTTCTACGGACGCAGAATTTGCAGATTACATCAAAAATATTACTTCCGTATCTGTAAATGGAAAATCTTATGCAGCAAGCGGACGTGGTGCAGTGAAACTGTTTAATGATGATGGAACACTGATCACAGATGCAGCACCATTTGCAGAGGGTGACAGTTTTGAAATCGTAGTAACTGCAACCGGATACAAAGATCTGAGCTTTACTTATAAGAAAGCATCCAGCGACGCTCCGACACAGGAAGTAAATACTTCTTCTCTGGAAAAAGCAATCCAGAGTGCAGAAACACTGAAAGAAGCAGATTACACCGCAGACAGTTGGAAAGTTCTGCAGGTAGCACTGAAAAATGCGAAGAGTGCACTGGAAGCTAAGAAAGACCAGACAAGTGTAGATAATGCAGCAGCTTCACTGAACAAAGCCATGGAAGCTCTGGTGAAAGCGGATGGAAGTGCAGCAACTCCTACACCGACCACCACACCAACTACAACACCTGCAGCATCGAAGAACAACACAACAACTTCCGGTACAGGTAATAAAACAACAACTTCTTCAGGAAGTACAAGCACCAGCAAAACAGCCAAGACCGGCGACCCAACCAACATCTTCGAGATGCTTGGACTGGCTGTTGCCTCCCTTGGAGCAGGCGGATTTGCACTGAAGAGAAGAAAAAGAAATAAAAAATAATAGATAACGGGACATAAGAACCGGAGAAATAGACGGGGATTGTACATGAGTTTATGTGCAGTACCCGTTTTTTCTTTCAAAGGGGGACGAAACGGATTCCGGAGGCATGGGGAAAGCAACCGCTGGTAACGCAAATCCGAACTAAGCATTAACTGCGACTAAGACGCTCAGCAAAGGCTTCGCGCCTAAGTCTCCGTAAATGCTGGATTTCGTATTTGCTAAAAGCACCAGCAAAAGGCTGCCTCCCCCATGCCTCCGGAATCCGTTTCTGGTGGTTGGCAGAAACATTAAAATGAAAAGATGTAACTATTCAGTAGCCACTGTCCCGCGAGGTGTTTTGACATGAATATGTCAAAATCCCGAGACATACAAGCCAAAATGCCATCACCGAAGGTGATTTTTTATGTATTTTGGCTCGTAACTGTGAAGGTACTGAACAGTTACAAAAAGATAAACGTTTTTAGAGGGATAAAATCTTGCAAAGTATAGAAGACTCTGGTACAATGATAAAAATTTATAGTATCTGTAAGCATTTTCTGACGGATAAAAATATCTAATTAACATATCGGAATCACATATCTAATACTCAGAGTCCTGAGAAAATATCCGATGCATACACAAAAATGAATATAGAACAGAATATGGACATTTTCTTTAGGAATTTTGAAGCAGAGTTATGTCGTCAGTAAAATGCGTTCTCTTTGATGGGAGAGGAAAGTGTGGTACTATAGAAAGAAAGTCTCCGTATTTTGTTCTGTAAGAAAGAAAAGGAGACGCAATGAACGAACAAACGAAAACAATGACGCAGGAAACGCAAAACAGAGAAGATTTTATTATGCTTCCAACCGTAGATTTCTGCTTTAAGGAACTGATGCAGAATGCAAAGGTACGGCAGGGAATGATCGCAGCACTATTGGGAGTAGAGCCGGAAGAGATCGAAGAAACTATTTTACTGCCAACGATCTTACATACAGAATATCCGGATGATAAATATGGGATTCTGGATGTGAAAGTGATTTTGAAAAATGGAACGCAGATGGATTTTGAGATGCAGGTGACGGCAGTATCCTATTGGACAAAGAGAATTCTGTTTTATTTGGGAAAAATGTATACGGATCAGCTGAAAGCAGGAGAAAGTTATGAGAAGCTGAAGAAATGTATCCATGTAGGCATTTTGGACTTTATTCATTTCCCGGATGATAGCAGATGTTATCGGAAGATTATTTTCTGTGATAAAGACACGGGGGAAGAATATACAGATCTGCTGGAGATCCATGTGCTGGAACTGAAAAAATTGCCGGAAAAAGAACAGAATGAATCCGGAATTATCCGATGGATGCGTTTCCTGGGAGCGAAGAGCAGAAAGGAGTTCGAGAAAATGGCAAAAGAAGACACTTATATAGACGAAGCGTATGAAATGTTAAAACATATGAGCGCGGATGAAAAAAAGAGATTAGAATATGAAGCGAGGGAGAAAGCAATTCGCGATTATAACTCACAGATGCTGGAATTAAAAGAAGTGGGAAGAAAAGAGGGAAGAAAAGAGGGAATAAAAGAAGGAATAAAAGAAGGAATAAAAGAAGGAATTGCTATTGGAGCAGAGCAAGGTGAACAACGAAAAGCAGCAAGTATTATAACAAATATGTTACGAAAGGGAAAAAATCCGGAAGAAATTGCAGATATGACAGGGGAAGAACTGGAAAAAATACGGGAGATTCAGAAGCGGTTGTCATAGAACAATTTTTATGGAAATTAAATACTAAAAAATAGCCAGGTCCGGATAGAATCCATATACCTGGCTATTACTTGAAATGAAATATTAATTACTTCAGGTTTGCTCTCTTTCTCAGTCTGGAATCCAGAATCTTTTTACGGATACGAAGACTGGTAGGAGTGATCTCCAGGAGTTCATCGTTATCGATGAATTCCAGTGCCTGTTCCAGACTCAGGACTTTCGGCGGTGTCAGTTTCAGGGCATCGTCAGCGGAAGAAGAACGGGTGTTGGTCAGATGCTTGGTCTTACACACGTTCAGTTCGATATCTTCAGCTTTACCATTCTGTCCGATAACCATACCGGCGTAAACTCTTTCGCCAGGTCCGATAAACAGTGTACCACGCTCCTGTGCAGCGAACAGACCGTAAGTTACGGACTCGCCGGCTTCGAAAGCGATCAGGGAACCCTGTTTTCTGTACTGGATATCTCCTTTGTACGGAGCGTAGTCATCAAAACTGGTGTTCAGGATACCGGTACCTTTGGTGGAGGTCATGAAGTCTCCACGGAAACCGATCAGACCACGGGCCGGAATCTCGAATTCCAGACGGGTGGAACCGTCGCTTCCGGTACTCATACCCTGCAGGGAACCTTTACGTTCGCTCATTTTCTGGATGACTGTACCGGAGAACTCTTCCGGAACATCCACGTAAGCCAGTTCCATAGGCTCTAACAGTTTTCCGCGTTCGTCCTCTTTATAAAGAACTTCCGCTTTACTTACTGCAAATTCATAACCCTCACGGCGCATATTCTCGATCAGGACAGACAGATGCAGTTCTCCACGACCGGATACCTTGAAACAGTCCGGAGAATCGGTATCTTCCACGCGCAGGCTGACATCGGTGTTCAGCTCACGCATCAGACGTTCTCTTAAGTGACGGGAAGTTACAAATTTACCTTCCTGACCTGCCAGCGGGCTGTCATTTACCATAAAATGCATGGCGATGGTCGGCTCGGAGATCTTCTGGAACGGGATCGGTTCCGGATTTTCCACGTCACACAGAGTATCACCGATGTGAATTTCCGGGATACCGGAAATAGCAACGATAGAACCGATGCCTGCTTCCTGTACTTCTATTTTATTCAGACCTTCAAATTCATACAGTTTACTGATCTTTACTTTTTTCTTCTTGGAAGGATCGTGATGGTTCATCAGCATCACTTCCTGGTTGACAGCGATCTTACCGTTGTCTACTTTACCGACACCGATACGACCTACATATTCATTGTAGTCGATGGTACTGATCAGAACCTGGGTACCTGCATCCGGATCACCTTCCGGAGCCGGGATGTATTTTAAGATGGTCTCAAACAGAGGTTCCATATTTTCCGGTGTATCGTTCAGATCCAGAACAGCATGGCCTGCTTTTGCGGAAGCATACAGGAACGGACAGTCTAACTGTTCGTCGGAAGCATCCAGATCCATCAGAAGTTCCAGAACTTCGTCAATAACTTCATCCGGACGGGCTTCCGGACGGTCGATCTTATTGATACATACGATCACGTGCAGATCCAGTTCCAGCGCTTTTTTCAGAACAAATTTGGTCTGCGGCATAGCACCCTCGAACGCATCTACCACCAGGATAACACCGTCTACCATCTTCAGGACACGTTCTACCTCGCCGCCGAAGTCCGCATGGCCTGGGGTGTCGATGATGTTGATTTTGGTATCTTTGTAATAAACAGCTGTATTTTTGGAAAGAATCGTGATACCACGTTCCCGCTCGATATCGTTGGAGTCCATGACACGTTCCTGGACTTCCTGATTCGCACGGAATACACCGCTCTGACGCAGTAACTGGTCTACCAGAGTGGTTTTACCATGGTCTACATGGGCGATGATCGCCACGTTACGAATATCTTCTCTTTTGATTTTCATAAACAATTTCCTTTCTATGCATATAAAGAGCCCGTAAAACGGGCATTTCCAACGATACAAGTCTATCACATTTTTTTCAGATTACAAGGGAAAAAAATTTTTTTTTTAAAATCCGGTTCTAAATAAGGAAGGAACGGAATAGAAATAAATTATACAAAATACAAAAAAGAGGAAGGGGAACTACAATCATGACAGATAAGATTATTGAAAACAATCAGGTGGAAATCATGGGAAAAATCGCATCCCGGTTTACATTCAGCCATCAGGTATTCGGCGAAGGCTTTTATATGGTAGATGTGCTGGTCAAACGGCTCAGCGATTCCGAGGACCGGATCCCGGTCATGATCTCGGAGCGTCTTGTGGATGTGAACGAGGATTATGAAGGGGAGTATATCCATGTGATGGGGCAGTTTCGCTCCTACAACCGCCATGAGGAAAAGAAAAACCGGCTGGTGCTCTCGGTGTTTGCCAGAGAGGTGGAATTTGTGGAAGATGACGATGAAAATATGAAGAGCAATGCCATTTTCCTGGACGGATACATATGCAAACCGCCGGTGTACCGGAAAACCCCACTTGGCAGAGAAATCGCAGATCTTCTGATCGCCGTCAACCGGCCGTATGGAAAATCGGACTACATTCCGTGCATCTGCTGGGGCAGAAATGCCAGATATGCATCTGCTTTTCAGGTGGGTGGTCACGTCCTGATCTGGGGCAGGATCCAGAGCCGGGAATACGTGAAAAAAATCAGTGAAGAAGAGACGCAGAAGCGGATCGCATACGAGATTTCTGTAAGCAAACTGGAATATGCGGATTGACAATAAAAATGAATAATGATATGATTGAAAAAATAAAATGTTTATTTAAAATGTTTTTTATAAATTTAGGTAGAGGTTGCATTTTTTATCAGTAATTTGTCGGATGTTTCAGGAACAGAAGAAGGCAAAGGAAAGGAAAAAGTGCCGAAGGGGCGAAGAAACCTGAAGCTTGGTTCTTGGGCATGTCTGTGAAGAACGGCATGACTGTCATCGAAAGATGGAGTGCTATCCAAAGAAAACATGTGATGATTTCATAGCGGATTCTTAAAAGGTGGACCTCCGGACGGTGGTGCACCTTTATATGTTTTACATTACATATCAATAATTGGTCCGATGGATCGATAATTGATCCAGACAAAAGAAAGGAGTAAAGATAGATATGGCTATTTTTGAAGGAGCAGGTGTTGCGCTTGTTACACCTATGAACGAAAATCTGGAAGTAAACTATGACAAGCTGGAAGAATTACTGGAGGAACAGATCGCAGGAGGCACAGATGCCATTGTGATCTGCGGAACAACAGGCGAATCTGCAACACTCACCGAAGAAGAACATATGAGAACGATCAAATTTGCCATTGACAAGGTAAACCACCGAATCCCGGTTGTTGCAGGTACCGGCTCCAATTCCACCGCAACTGCAACACAGATGTCCAAAGAGGCAGCAGAAGCAGGAGCAGATGGTATTCTTCTGGTAACTCCTTACTATAATAAAGGAACACAGAACGGACTGATCAAACATTATACAACCATCACAGAGGAAGCAAAAGTACCGGCGATCCTGTACAACGTACCGAGCCGTACCGGCTGTTCTCTGGCAGCTTCCACGGTTGCTTATCTTGCAAAAAATGCAGAATATGTAACCGCTATCAAAGAAGCATCCGGAGATATCAGCCATGTGGCAGATATCATGCATGCCTGCGACGGAGCCATTGATCTGTATTCCGGAAATGATGACCAGATCGTACCGATCCTGTCCCTGGGCGGAAAAGGTGTTATCTCTGTACTGTCCAATGTAGCACCGAAAGAGACGCACGATATTGTTGCTCTGTTCCTGGAAGGAAAAATAAAAGAAAGCCGTGAACTGCAGTTAAAAGCGTTGCCGCTGGTTCACGCACTGTTCAGTGAAGTTAACCCGATCCCGGTAAAAGCAGCCCTGAATCTGATGGGTAAAGAAGTAGGACCGCTTCGTCTGCCACTGACCGAAATGGAAGCAGCACACCAGGAAGTTCTGGCAGAAGAAATGAAAAAATTCGGTATCAAACTGGCATAAAGGCAGCAGGAAGAAACAGGAGAGAACACAAATGGTAAAAGTAATTATGCATGGCTGTAACGGCCATATGGGTCAGGTGATCACCCAGTTAGTGGAAAAAGATCCGGAAATTGAAATTGTAGCAGGTATTGATTTAAATGACTGCAGAGATAACGGATATCCGGTATTTACTGATATTTGGACCTGCGATGTGCAGGCAGATGCAGTGATCGATTTCTGTACAGCGAAAGCGACCGACACACTGCTGGAATACTGTGAAAAAAGACAGATCCCGGTTGTATTATGTACTACAGGTCTGACAGATGAACAGATTAAAAAAGTGGAAGAGACCAGCAAACATGTGGCAGTATTAAAATCAGCAAACATGTCCCTGGGTATCAATCTGCTGATGAAACTGGTTAAAGAAGCAGCCCAGACACTGGCAGCGGCCGGATTTGACATGGAGATCGTGGAGAAACACCATCGTCTGAAAGTGGACGCTCCAAGCGGAACCGCCCTGGCTCTGGCAGACAGCCTGAACGAGGGACTGGACAACGCTTATCATTATATTTTCGACAGAAGTCAGAGAAGAGAACAGAGAGATGACAAAGAGATTGGAATCTCTGCTGTCCGTGGCGGAACCATCGTCGGAGAACATGATGTGATCTTTGCCGGTGATGACGAAGTGATTACTTTCCAGCACACAGCTTACTCCAAGAAACTGTTTGCAAAAGGTGCGATTCAGGCAGCCAAGTTCCTGAAAGGAAAAGAACCGGGCTGGTATCAGATGAGCGATGTGATCGGATAAGTTTAAAAATGTAAATTGTTTCAGATATTGAAAACAGAATACAGAAAACAGGGATACGGTCGTTTTTTCAAAAAGCGGCCGTATATTTTTGCATTTTCCGACACATTCTACAGTTGTACAGGTGTATGTTTTGTATGCCTGAAAAATGAAGGAAAGGGATGTTGTGGAAAGCTACAGACACAGCAGAAAAGGAGATGCAGAATATGAAACATGTATGGAAGAGATATCTGATCGTAACCGCAATGACCGTTGTACTCGGACTGTCAGCAGGATGTGGCAGTGCTGCGGAGGATACGAACAACAACCAGAATAACACACAGGATGAAAATACGCCGGATGACAATGAAAATAAAAACAACACCGACGGTTCCCAGGTACCTGCGGGTGATAACAACGGAACCTCACCGGATACCAGCACGGATAGGAACAATAACGGAACCAACGGCACGAACAACAATATGAACGGCGCCACTTCCGGGGAAGGTACGGTGGATGAGAACGGAAACCGTCTGGATGAAAATGGAAATATCATTGAAGATCTCGGAGAGGATGTCGGTGAGGGAATCAAAGATGTGGGGGATGGCGTCGGAGAAGGCGTGGAGGATCTGACCGGTGGCGGAAGCAGGGATGCAAACCAACAGAATGCACGGTAGATCGCAGAAATAGAAAAAACATGGACAATTGTTGTTTCACCACAGTTTGTTCGGTGAGAGCAAAAACGGAATGCCCCTCTTTTTTTACACCTATGTTCATGAAAATGTATGTTGAGATAGTATGTCAGGGTAGATAAGATGTTACTATTCATTGGTAATATCCCGCGAGGTGTTTTTTGTGAGCGGAGGTCACAGAAAACCCGAGACATATCGCG
>ERZ841116.616-NODE-616-length-24712-cov-5.687188_pt1 | contig 24712 bp, 30 predicted proteins | sample MGYA00519875_ERZ841116 | MGnify/ENA primary metagenome ERZ841116 (study PRJEB31850, sample SAMEA3708889) | human gut metagenome | biome: human gut; feature: human-associated habitat; material: faeces | place: China | collected 2014 ... | reverse complement strand
AGTGCCATTATTTAGTCGTACACCCCGTATTCGGATTATATACACGGTCGATCGCAATATATCGCTGACCGCCAGTTTCTTGGAATAGCCATACTTTATCACCGACTTTCAATTGGTTATGCACTAAGTACTTCTTACGACCTTTATATTCATGGTTATGGCTAGCAAATTCGGCATAACCGCCACCGCCACTTCTATTTTCGGTGATATGATCGACACTCATTTCCATCGTCCATTCACACGTATTTTTAGTTAACATGATATGGTCTTCCGGAATAATTAAGGTAGAATCGAGTGCTATTTGAAGTGGAGCTTCGGATACGACGACACCGATTAACATCGTAGCCGGTTTCGTGTTCTCGACAGCAGTAACGGCCGCTGACTTAATAACGCTTAGTATCTTATTAAAATCATTTTCCATTATTTAACACCTGTTCTAATAATATGAGTAGGTGGAGTACCGTTATGATAAGCATAGTTAACATCGGAATATTTAATAACAGAACCGGCCTTAGTACTGTTACCGACACAGCCACCAGCACCGTCGGCTATAACGACATGTTCATCGCCGTCATAGATAAGAATATCGCCAGGGTTAGCTGTACCAGTATAAGACTCGATCGCATAACCACGACCATTCATAAATGTCTTGAGTCCAGGTACATCTTTAATACCTTGGTTATAAGCATCGGCTAAATCGCTATTGTAATAAGAACCACCGGCTGTCGCTCTGTCGACACATCCTACGTCGCCATAAGCAGAAGTAGTACCGACAATAGAATCAAAGCCAGCTTGTACACCAGCATTTGTAGCGTTACCAGAAGCACCAGTACCTTTAGAAGTACCACCAGATTTCTTATTCATAGCTTGGATACGCTTACGGATCTCTTCGTCGCCTCTATCTTCGACCGTAATCTCGGGTTGTTGTTTATCGAAGTAAATAATATCCATATCCATTAAGTGCTTATTATTATTAAATTTATGAGTAACTGCTTGCACATATACCAATTCATTAATAATCTGATCACCGATATTAAAGTTAAGCCAGATACCGGAACCAGGTCGTATTTCGGTATGCCCTAAACAGTCTTTTAAGCGTAAACTATGAGTTTTACGAGCTAACGTATCGAGTAAATTCTTAGCATATTCGATAGCGTTAGTCTTCTTATCGTCGGGCTTAAATACCTTCTGAAGTACGCCCCATTTCTGAGTTTCGTTCTTAGCATAAGCTGCACCAGTACGCCAGAATTTCTTAGTTTCCTCACCGTTTTCGGTAGCCTTAGCTTCACGGACGACTAAGACTTGAGTAAAGGTATCTTCGATAGAAGATGTATATTCATAGTCTCCTACTTGAGTGGCATCGATAAGAACATCGGTTATCATATCGTTTAGTTCTTTAACGACGAGTAGACCTTTATCGTCATACGCTAAGAATACAGGCTTACGTTCCTTCATTTCGGATTCTTTAGCCTTATACTTATCGGATTTAGATAATTCGGCTATGGCTGCCTCTTCGGTATAGCCATGATCGGTAAGATATTTAATATCGTTCTTCTCATAATAAGTACCGTTCGGAGCTAGCTTATCTGAATCTGAATCTCGTTTAGGAGGAGCCATTTTAGCATTTTGAGTCGCATCCCATGTCTTAACTTTATATTTAGGAGACTTAGCTAGTTCAGCTAGCGCATCCTCTTGTTTGTAGCCGTGATCGGTCAGATATTTAATGTCGTTTTGTTCGTAGTAGGTACCGTTAGGCGCCGTAAAGTTACTATCGGTCGACTTCTTTAATGGCTTCATAACCGGTATCTTAGGCGAGTAAATATTAGTCTGTTTTAACATATCGAGGAAGATATCTTGATACGTTTTACCGTCGTAGATATATTTAATCTTATATACGGTCGGGCTAATATCGCCTAATTTAATAGCTAAATCTGCGGCTAATGCCTTAATTAATTCGGACGCTGTTTTAGTGCCGTCGAATACGTAATAGCCCTCCGATTTTAAATACCGACATTGATCGTATGCCGTTACTTCGATGAAGTTATCTTTAGAACGTTTCTTCTCGAAGATATAACCGACAAATACTAATTCGCCATTAACTTTAAGATTAACGAGGTCACCTTCTTCGATATTAAGGATTTTATCTTTAAATACTTTAAAAGTTAGTTTAGCCGGAGCAAGGTCAGGGCTACGATCTAGCGTAACCCCGTCTTGCGGGTCCAATAAATACATGTCCTTTCGGTCATGCATTACGATTAACTCGTATCGTACACGAAGAGGAGCATGCGTTACTTTTTCAGAATGAGATCCGTCCATGCGTCAGTCCCCTTTCCTTCGTTATACATACTGAGTGCTTGAGTAGCACCTAAATAGCAAGGTACTCCAATTTTATTTAACGCGGCAATTTTAAATAAATTATTAGTGTTGCCAAATTGTTGCTTAACGACTCTTTGTAGAGTCGCTTTATTAAAACCGTTAGGAGATTTAACTTCCTTAGCCGGTACTTTATCGGTCGGACGTTCTGTCTTAACGGCTGCACTAGCACTACCGTCCTTATTTTCTTCGATAACGAGTTTTTTAGTACCGTAGTCTCTCCATTGTTTTAAAGTGATACTTAAATACATATCGAAGCCATAATCATGGTCTTCTTTATTCGTAAGAGTCTCGATCGTAACTCGTTCTGTGATCATACTAAGCATTTCGCCATTCGGCTTCATGCGAACTACGGTAAATTTAACCGGATTACCGGCTAATTTCATACCGTGTATTTTATTAGCGTAGTATTCAGCTTTTTTACTCTTCTCGAGAATAGACTGATTAAATGGATATTTACTATTTGGCAACAGAATCTCGAATGAGTATTCAGTTAAGCCCATAGGTTTAGGGATCGTTACTTCACCAGTCTGTAAGAGATCGATTGTTTCGTTCTTGTTACTATAAGATATCTCGAGAGATTTAGGCGGAATCGGTATCTGGAGGTTGTCTAAGTAAAAATAATACATTATGTTAAAGCCTCCCCAGTATTACGTTGGAATGCGTTAACTAAGCCGTTAGCGAAGTTAGTACTGAAGTCGTTATAATCGACAGAAGAATCGATTTGATTATTATTCGTTACGTTTAAGTGGATAGTACGTTGAGACCAGGATTTAATAGCATCGTTCATAATGCCTTTATTTAACGTGTTAATCTCGTCGGCTGTTAATTGCAATGCTTTAGCTGTTTTTGCTGTATTCTTAGCAGTTTTCTTTGTATTCTTAGCTGTATCTTTAGCAGCATCGGATACGGCATTACGTTTATCGTCGTTAGAGCTATCAATATTAGTGTTATTAGTATCACTAGGGTTAAAGATATTGCTAATCTTACCGACTATACTATCGCCAACATTCTGCCAGTCACTTGCAGTACCTAAAATGCTCTTGCTATCTAATTTATAGTCGTCGAATGCACCAGCATCGACTTGTACTTGGAATCTGGAAGCTACGACATTACCGACACCGTCTAATAAATTTTTAAGGAACGGTACTTGCTTCATAACGCCGAGCATAGCATTAATACCTTGTACAGCAAAATCTACTAAGTTATTCCATAAACGTTTAAATAAATTTTGTATAGCCTTAGTCGGATTATTAAATACATCTGAAATGAAGTTAGCGAAGATAATAAAGACGTTCCAGATATAAGCTATTTGATTGTAGATAGTGGCCCATAATGCACCGAATACACCAGCGATAACACCCACTACGGTATACGTAGTGCCTGCCCATTCGTTATACATGTCGATAACGAGATATAATGCACCGATAATACCCATAATAGCTAATGCTACCCATGTTGCTGGGCATGCTAACATAGCAGCGTTTAATCCCCATTGAGCAACAGTAGCAGCTACAGTAGAAGCAGTAGCTACTAACCAGTTAGCAGCATATACGAGAGCTATCGTAGCTAGTGCAAATAAAGCAGCATGTACGAACCATGCGTTTTCTTGTAGCCAGCCAAATACTTGTTGACCTACTGTTAATACTTGTTTAAATGCATACGATATTTCGTTAAATACATTTTTAATAATAGGTGCTATATACTGAATATTATTTTCTATGCTATCGACAAATTGTCTAAATTCTGGAGAATTAGCTAATTCATTAACAGCATCGAATAATGGTGCAAATGCATATTGAGCGACTGACTTGATGTCAGTGGCCCAGTCAGCGAATGTATGTGGCAATTTACGATAAGCTTCTTCAATTTCGTCGGCATTATCGGTCATAGCCTTCTTAATGACTTCGGCTGTGACTTTACCTTCAGAAGCTAGTTTCTTTAACTCACCACGAGAAACGCCCATAGTTTTTGCTATGATGTTCTCGATCATCGGAGCATTTTCGGCAATGCTACGGAATTCGTCGCCTTGTAGCTGACCAGAAGCTAAACCTTGTGTCAACTGAATCATAGCGTTCTTCTTATTAACGCCAGTCGTACCACCGATAGCCATTACTTTGTTAATTTTTTCAGCGAAGTCTACGGCTTCTTTAGGGTCTGGGAATGCATCGTGAGCTGATTGAGATAATGTAGCTACCGTTTCGGCCATCGAAGCATATTCAGTACGAGAACGTCTAGCCGACTCATAAATCTCTTTATTTAAAGCTGCTACGTTGCCTTGCTCTCCGGCTACTAATTTTAATCGTGCTTGTATACTAGCGAATTCTTGAGCGGCTTCGAATACATGACCGATCGCATCGCCTACTTTAGCAATAGCAGCGGCTGCTATATTAGCTCCTAGAGAACCTAAGAAAATAGATTTAAGGTTAGATAAAGAGCCATGTGCATTATTAGCGGCGTTACCGGTATGTGTAACTTGTTGAGCAAAATTCGACATACTATTTGATGCCGTACCAGCTGTTTGACTAATATTGTTAAGAACAGGAGAAACACCGTTATTTAACTTAATCGTGTTAGATAGTATAGACATATTCAACTCCTGATTTATGACGTTTTAATTCTTTAGAAATATGGTCACGCTCTTTTTCTCGCATAGCGAGGGAAGCAAAAATAAAATTGCGTTCCTGTTCATCCATAGAATTTAATTCGAGCGGACGTATATGTAAATCTTGGAGTGCCCTATGGTAGAGATATGCCTCTGGGTTCTCCTCTATTAGTTTTTTAATTCGTCGATATCGTTAGCTTTAGTACCAGCCATTACTTCTTGTAACGCATTTGTTAATACTTGAGTTTCGCCTGGATATAACATAACGCTTAATAATTCGTTAGCGGAGGATACACCATAAGAGTCTTGTAGTTCGGCATCGTTTAAAGAAGGATATAATACGACAGCCTCAAGAAGTTCTGCGTTAAGATTTTCTTCGTTAACGACTGACTCTTTTTTACCGTTTTTAATCGTAGTTTTAGTATTGCGTTTCGTAATTTCTTCCACACGTTTAGTACTAATAGGATGTAGTACCCATTCGATAGGAGTACCGTCTTCGTTAGTAAAACGTTCAGATACGACTACCTTTACATCGGGTAAAGATTTAGCGTTAGATTTAAAGAATCCATTTAAGGACATATTTTTGATATCTGCCATAGAGGTTTAATCTCCTTGTATAGAATAATAAGGAGCCATAAGGCCCCTTATCTAAGATTTACGCGGAATTAGGCTTGCATGCCGTCTAATTCTTTAAAGTTTTCTGGGATTTCAAGACCTTCGAATGTGAAGTCTACGTCTTGTTCGAGGTATTTACCATCGGCATCGGCTAACGTAAGATTGAAGTTATCGATGTTAACACCTTTAACGATCACTGTACGAGTACCGGCTGCGGAATCGGAATCCTCATTAGTAACTTGAAGATCGAAGTATACGTCTTTACCTTTATTCATAAAATCAAGCATAAGCTCGGTGAAAATCGGTGTATTATCGTATACAGTCATAGAGCCAGTACCTTTAGCACCGACAGATTTATTGCCTTTAGTGATACGACCTAAGATAGATACTTCGTCTTTAGTTTTATCGAGTTTAATCTCGATTTTTTTAGCGTTTAATAACAAACGACGTTTACCGTTGATAGTCATATAAGCACGAGCTTCGACTGCACGGATAACGTCTTTTGCTAACATAGTTTGAACTTTATCTGCCATTAATAATTAGCTCCTTATTTTACGTAGCAAGTAGCATACAATTTATCCATAGCGACTGTCGGGTTAATTTCGTAGTTAACGACTACGGAACCCTTTTCGTCGCCCTCTGTCGGAATTTGAACATCTTTGGATTCAAATTCTTTAATTGCACGTACTTTAGCATAATCTTCGAAAAGTTTTACAATGTCGTTCCACAATGCAATACGACCATCTTTATCGTTAGGAGTTTTACCTAAATAATAATTGTTAAATAAGCGAGCTACATCGTATGCGGAATTATCGAGAACTCTAATAACTTGGTTTAATGCGAAGTCTTTAGTGCGTTCTTTAGAGAATTCGGTAAATGTATTAACGTCTGATAATAGACGAGTGTTGCCTTTAACGTTACCAGAAGCAGAATCGGCTACATTATGGAATACGATTTGACCGCCTTTAATGAATTGTTCTAATTCGTATTGTTTATACTGTACGTTAAAGTCATATTCACCATCGTATACATGGTTTGTAAGGGATCTATTAATAGGACAAGATGCTTCGGCGCCGGTTAACCAGTATACACCAGCACCTGGTTCCGCTCCTTTATCATTAACTTTATTAGCTAAGGAAATAACGCCTTCGTAATTAGCTTTCGTGTTATTGTAAAGACATACTTGGAATTTTTGACCGGTAGTTTCACGAGTACGTTTGGCGAATGCGATGAATAAGTTTTGAATTGTATTATCTGTGCCGGCATAGCCTAACACGTTGAAGTAGAATGGCTCGATTAATTCGATATATTTCTGATAGTCGGATGCTTGTACTTGAGTACCGTTAGTACCGCCATTTAAATATGTAGCTGCTTGAGCTGTGAAGTTAGCCATTTCGTTAAACGTAACGAATGCATTATCTACGAGCTCTTTCGGAGTAGCTAAACCAGTTTGTTCGTCGACTTTCTTAACGACGTCGTCAGTTTTTAAGTATGTCGTAACCGTGAATTTGGACGCATCGTTAATATCGGCTGCTACTGCGACTGCGATATCGTTACCACGTTCACCACCACATGTAGCTGTAGCGATAGTAGATTGTGCTTTAACTGCGTCGGAATTCAAACGATATAAATATAATGTTTTAGTATTGATGAAAAGATCACGAAGACCTTTCATTTTTTCGTGTGCATAATCGTAACCGAAGATTTTCAAGGAATCCTTCTGGAATTCTTCTTGTTCGACACGTACGATTTTGTTAGTTTCGCCCCAATCTAGGGAAAGTGCCATAGTCGCATAACCGCGATCTACGATTTCTGCGAATGGTTTTAATTTGGAGACGAAGTTGATATATGCGCCTGGCAAAGTTTTATTTTGAAATAGCCAGTAACCGCCACCTAATGCCATTGAGTAGTTCTCCTTTATTTAAAAAATTAATCGTTAAAGATTTCGTCATTGAAAACTTCAATGACCGGTTTATTTAAAGTATCTTGTAGTAAAGCTTCGACCTCTTCGATGCTGTATTCGCGATCTTCGATTACAGCGGCAATTAAGTCAGCGTATTGTTTAAAACGTTCAGAAGCAATAATCACTTCTGGAGTAAAAGTAGGGGCACTCACTTCGTTAACTTCGTTAACTGCGTTCGTTTCTACTACTTCTTCAGTCTTTTTTGTTCTTGGCATTATCTGTTACCTCTTGATGTTGTTTTAAATTAAGCATAGGATCTTTATTAATAGCTTTTAATATGTGATACTCATAAGAGACTTTAAAATGTAAGATGCCGTCCGTGATACGGTAACTCATATCGATGCCGTTAAGGAGTGATCCGTCGGAGAGGGTTATATATTCTAAGTCGAAATATAAGCTTTCCGTGATCGGATTAATCTGTTCCTTCTGAGACTCGATATAATCGTCGTCTGAAATAAAGAACATAATGTCGAAGTCGTTACGTCGTTCATAACGTACGTCCATGATATGTGTCTGTTCTGTATTTAATGTTTCGATAACGAAACAAGGGAATTGTGCATCTGATTTAATCTCGTCGATATATATAGGGTATTTAAAGCTGTTAAATAATGATTTAGCTATGCCGTCGATGATTTCGTTAATGTAGTTCATTATTTGCTCCACGTTGATAAGTAGTCGTCGAGCGCGTTCTTAATAATCTTATCTGATGCTCTTTTCGTAGCCGCTTCTGCCTTCTCTTGCATATGTAAGCCCTTAACAAACGATTTAGTAAGACGTTTACCGAGTACGGGAATAAAACGTCCTGGTCGTTGCCTATGGCCGTCGTTAACATAGGAAGCATAGGAAGCCGTATTTTGTACTTTAACCGTAGTATCGTTAATACGTTCTGCTTCCCAGGATCGTCTCATGTGTTCCGATTCGGAACGGTATTTACCGTCCGGCGATATCTGTAGCTGACCGACTGGAGTATTCGCTATAGCTTCGGCTAAATAATGTTGTGCTAAGTTGTCGGTGATTTCTTCGTTAAGGGAAGATATATTATTCTGAAGCTCTTGCGTCTTCTTTAATAAATCTTTAAAACCGGAGAGGTCGACTGTAACGTTAGCCATTATGTTTACTCTTAAGCGTTAATTGGATCTCTTGGTGAGTATCGTATAACGCTACTTGTGAGGAAGCTGTGTAAGCGAAGTGTCGGCCATTACGGATAACTTCGATATCGGTACCTGGCTTAATCTCGAGATCTGGCGAAATGAATAAGACTACGATTTGAGAAGACGATGGTAGCTTATTAACAATATCGTTAGATTGAAGTGTTTTAAATGAAACTCGACAAGGGTAACTGATTGCTTCGAGTTCGCCGTTCTTAATTATGCCAGTAAGAGGATCTTGAATGGCTTTCTTCTGTTCAGTAAGAATACATGTATCTGTATAAAGACGCTCGAAATGTTGACGAGCTACCATTTTAATTTTCGATAACATGTGATATCTGTACCTTCTAGGGAAGTCCATTTGGAAATGAGAGAAGTTAAATAATGTAAGGTATTATCGCCGCCGAACTCAATTTCCGTATCGCCCTCTTTTAATCTGGTGATCGGTTGTAGATCGGCTTCTTTAAGAATGATATCCTTATGATGGTCGATAAACCTTGCGGCCACTCTTTTATCGAGCAGTCCAGATAGTTCGGAAGGCAACTCTTCGTCGTTAAGAATATTGAGAAGATATTGCCGTTCCGCATCATAGATATATTGAAGAACGTTGTCATATTCTGGAGTCACGTTAAAATGTGTCGTGAAACGAATAAGTTCTTTGATAGAATCCATGATTATTTAACCTATATTATTTTTTGAATGTTGCTTTAACTACTTTAGATTCATTAGTAAGAGCTACTGCATAATGTTTATTAGCTACGATATTAGTAACGCCTTCCAATTCTTTATAAGCTGTTACTAATTGAATATCGCGTTTTAATACGACTGTAACTGCTGGAAGTGCTGGAGTACCGTCTTCGATTTCTGGAGTTAAGCATACGATGTAGTTATCGATAGTAGCACCAGTATCGTTAATACGACGAGATACGACTACACGACAGCCAGCGACCATACCGATTTCACCAGTTACCATAACGTCGTTACCGTATTTATTACGATCGATGAAGTCTGGATCTAAACGAAGAGTCGTTACTTGAGAAGGAGCGACGAAAAGGACTTTTTCAGTATTGCCTTCTTCAGCTAATTTATCGACTGCATTTACTACGCCTTTATAAGAAATAGGTTTAGCGTCAGTAGAAGTCAATGTAGCTGTACCGAGAGCTATCAATACGTCTTGATCCAATTTATCGGCGATAGACATTACGATTTGATGAGTAGCTTCACCTACAGGATCGCCGTAACCGGAAAGAACTGCTTCGTCGGAAAGTGCGATAGCTTTAACGGCTTTTTTAACTGCCGCTTTTTTAGTAGATGCTGTCATAACGGAAGCTGTTGCAGAAACTGCTTCGCCTACTTCTTCAGCTGCACCAGTATAATTCCAGGATGGGATAGTGATTTCGGAACCCGGTACGCCTACTAGAGTCGTGTCGATTTTTGCGAACGGAGTAAATTTAAGTGCTTTAGGCAAGCCAGCAGATACCATATCTGCCATAACTTGAGGGTTAATAATATTTGCTAGTTTTGTTTCGTTAGCCATTTTAAGATGGTCTCCTTGTGTGTTAAATAATTAGTGAGATAATTCAGTGTAAAGGGCCGGATCGCTTTCCTGTAATGCTACCCTATCTTTGTAAGACATTTTGTTAAATTGTTCCTTCGTAATACCAGGATTAGGATTAGCGTTAGATTCACCAGGTACGACACCGACTGGTTTAGATTCGGCGAATAAGTAAGGATCCGATTGCTTTAAAGCTTCGATTTGTTCGGTAAGACCTTCGAGAGTGCCGTCTTCTTTTAATTCGATAGCTTGTTTGTTTAATAAGGATGTTAAAATCTTCGGATTCTTGACGCCGCATTGAAGAATTGCGGTATTGATACCGTTATCGACTTGCATATCTTTAATTTGTTGTGCATATTGAGTATCACGTTCAGCGGCTTTTTCTTGTAATTCTTTAATCTGTGCTTTAAGTGTTTCATTAGCTGTTTCAGATTCGGTTAGTTTATTGATTTCGCTTCGTGTGGTTTCGATCTCGGATTTTAATTGCTTATATTTTTCGTTTTTCTCGTTAAATTGAGACTTTGTTACATAGTTTTTGCCATAATCCTCGATGATTGCTGTAGCTTGTTCTTCTGTTAGATTAAGTGCAAGTAATTCTTCTTTTGTCATTAGTTAGTTCTCCTATAATGAATTCGTTTTATTTTCGTGAGTAACATCTCACAAGTTATTTAAAGGATTTAATACATTATTCTTTATCGTCTTTAGTGTATTTAAAAAGACAAGGGTTAAATAAATGAATGATTGTGTTATGGCGGCGCTACTTTAGGTAAGTAGCTTCCCATTCCTTGTAAGATATATCGGGTACATATTCCGTCTTAGTATCTGGTCGTGATGCCCTTTGAGTAAGCGGTACATACGGGATCATCGTAGAACGACAATAAGGATGGAACGGTGGAGCCGTAATACCAGGCTTAAAGTCGGTACGATCGATTACTTTCTTATCTAAATGACGGCATACGGACGATGTATGCTTATCAAGGGTTGCTAGTATCTGATATTGTTTAACGTTCAATTCTTTAAACGTATTATTAAGTGCTAATTCTTGTACGTAGGCTACTTCTGTTTCGACGAGGCGTCGTGCATTCGACATCTGTACGTCACATGCTTGAGAGACACGTTCCGTAATACGTTCTGTCGGTTCTTGTGCAATAAAGGAACGTGTTATCTCTTGTTGTAATTTAACGATTAGCTTATCTCGTTGATCCCAGATCCGTTGTGAAAAATCTTGGTTTGTCCACGGTGTATTAATAGCTTCTTGAATTGCTTTCTTCGGTATCTGTCTGAATGTTTGATACTTGCCTTGTAATGATTGTGTAAGATATGCGGCTTCGTAGTAGGTCGAGTTATAAACTTTATTTAATGCATCTTGTATATTGGTATGCTGTTCTTGTGCTAAGATTTCGACAAACTGTGAAGTATGAATCCATAATTCTTCTAGGCGTGATAGACGTGCTCGTAAGGAAGCATTATCAAGAAGCTTAATTTGTTTCGGGGATAAGTTCTTTTGTTGTGCTAGCTTAATGTATTGCTTAAGCGTTATCTTAAAGTCTTTTAATTCTCGTGCCGATAACTGTCTCTTAGCATCGGCAAGTGATAAACTATTAGAATTAGCGTACTTCTGAATAAAACGAGCTATCTGAGCTTCGTACTTTTCGAGGGCATACGCATATATCGAAGTTAAATCTTCGTAAGAGGACTGTGCTGTATGTAAGCCATCTTCTTTTAAATTAAGAAAGCGTTGTTCCCAGTACGTCATTGTTTAGTACCTCGTTGCGTTCTTTCTTAATACGTTCTAATTCTTCTTTAGTATCGAGAGTCCACGGATGGTTAGCGACTATCGTTTCTTCAGAGATAATACCGGTAGAATTACGACATGCATCGATTAATTCAGATTGGTTTAAAGGAAGATCTCGGTTAAATATAAATACCGTATCATTAGATACGGGCTTGTTAGATAATGAAAGGTATGCATTAATGAATGTTAATAAGTGCTCGAGTGACGCCTGGAATTCGGTTTCCATTTCGTTAGCATCGAGATCGATATCGGAATACATTGAATTAATGTTCATCTGGTTCGGGTTATTAGCCATTCGATCATCTTTAGCATCGAAGCCTCGACCATTCGTGATAATAGCTCGTTCAAGAAGCTTAATAATCGTTTCGTAATTAGAAGCGTTAACCTCGATATTAAGCGTTTCGACTCCAGATTCAAATTCTGGAGAAGACGTGATCTTAATGGCTCCATAACGTGCTAATTGTTCCCGGAAGTTAGCTAAGTTTTCACCGTCATATCCTTTAATAACGAGGATAGTATTATGTACGTCTTGAGACATTACATTAGCAAAATTAGAAAGCATTTGGTTAAGTGCATCTTGTAAAGGCTTTACTTTGGAGAGTAACGGTACTTCTTCTGAATTAGATCGGAACCATACGAGGGGAACTGATTGCCAATTATAAGAAAGACCACTGCTTTGAATGTAGGGTTTAGATCCTTTAGTAAGATCTGGTTGAAGGGATCCATTGATGTAGTCGTAGTACGTGACACCTTCTGGCTTGTAATATTCGACCTTATAGAAGGAAGTCTTAGTTTTAGGTGTCGTGTAGACTTCGAATTCGTAGAAATAAATAAAAGCATCGAGTGAATCGTGTTCTTCGTCGTGCCAGAGCGGGATAACGAATTCGGGCTTCATACGTTTTAATTTGAAGTTGCCTTGATTATCGATATATGGATGTAAGTAAGATATCGTACCAATATAAGCATCTTTACCGAGGTTCTTTAATGTGCGTTGGAAGTTTTTATTAAAGAAGTCGGTTAAGTCTGTCGAGGATTTAACGTCGATAGGCTTTGATAATAGATAGTTAGTCTTTTGATCGACTAAATCATCGAATAAGTTATTAATAATCTTGTTATTAGGAATCGTACCTTTCGCATCGGTCGGATTGCCGTTAGAGTCCATGACTACATGTTCTGGTAGTTTGTGTTTACCTTGATAGTAGTTACGTGCTTGGAGTATCTCTTGGCGTTTCTTAGAGTAGAGAAATGCTTCGAGTTCTGCTTGCACGAATTGGATCTCGGACATACCGGCATGCTTGCGTATGATATCGTTCCATTCTTCGTTTAGCATTTAAGTCCTTTCTTACATGAATTCGAATGTCGGTGTTTGTGTATTAATCTTTTCGGCTACACCGGTTAGTGCATCGGGAGCGTCGTCGTGTAGGTTTTTGCCTTCACGCTGATAAGATGTTATTGCTTTATAGAAATTTGGATATTTGTTATGCCAATTTTGAGGGAAGTAAATATGTTCCATTACCCAGGTCGCATTAGATAAAATACGGGATTGTTTATTCTTAGACTGATGGAAAGCTTTTATTGTAGTGTAGTTAGTGTTATAGGTATTAGTTAGATAATGAGATATTTGTCTAGCGAATCCGCGCCCGCCATTGTTTGATTCGATGTGAGCAATATTCGCCTTGTACTCGTATAGATGTTTAGCTACGAGTGGTTCTGTTATCTCCATCGGATCATTCGTGTAAATAACGTCGAGTATGTAGGCTTCTTTCTGATAAATGCCGTAAATAATAGAACATAAATAATCGGTACCGGTATCTGCTGTATCGGTGTAAGCTTCGATACGCTCGAATTGAGGTGGTGTATCGTATGTCTTTAATGAAGAGTAAAGTTGACCTTTTAAGTCAATCGGTTCTTGCTGGTAGTTGGCATAGAATATATCGGGCGATATTAGCTTCTTCTTCTCTTCGTATGACTCTCTGGATAGTACTTCGTCACATAGCATAGTACCGTCGTCTTGAAGTGCTTTAAGCGATACGACTTCGGCATCGTCCTTAAAATGATTAATAATACGTCCAGCTAAATCGTCGGAAGCCCAGCGTGTCATTATGATAATGATTTTGCCACCCTCTTCTAGACGAGATAACATTGTATTTGTGAACCATTCAAAGTGAGCTTGTTTCGTAAGTTGGTTATTAGCCTCTAGAGCATTCTTAATAACATCGTCGATAATCATAAGAGAACACCCGAAACCCGTAGCCGTACCCGAAGGAGATGTAGCAAGATAAGATGAGTATTGACCTTCTAGAGACCACATGTTCATTGCCGCATCACCTTGTTTAATCTTGATATCGGGAAATACATCCGAGTATACCGGAACGTATGGATCAGCCTTATTAGTTTGAATAGCATTTCGTACTGATTTAGCGAACTGTGTCGATAGTGTTTCGTTATAGGAACCCGTCATAATCTTTTGCGTAGGATCTTTACCGAGGTACCATTCGACGAATAATGATCCAGTACGTGATTTACCAGTACGTGGTGGCATTGATACTACTAATACTTTTTTAGAGGATTGTGATACGAAGTTCTGAAGTACTGAGGTTAGATAAAGAAGGTATTTGCGCGACCGCTTATAGAACTCGGGAGCCATTAACTCACAATAATCGAAGAAGTCACGCCTAGCTAATTCTAGTTTTGCTTCGTACTGAATTCGTCGTTTAAGCTCTGGTGTCATTCTCATTTGGCTTACTTTAGAAATTCGTATCACCTCCTTTTTAGTGTTCGTATATGTTCGTATAAATAAAAAATCACATAGGGAAAGTTAATCTGGTTCATTCTCAATTAAAGATCTGAGCTCTTCTGTCGTAAGAGATTGGACCGGATTATTAATCGTCGTATCCATTTTGATACGTTGTTCATAAGCAGCATCCATCTTATTAAGGATATCGAGTGCTTTTAATCGATCTGTATGTTTAATTTCTTGGTCGTAGATCCATTGAGTTAATAAGTTACGTCTATCTTCAATAGATGCTACTCGTTGATCGTGTCGTTGTGCTATTCTACGCTCTAATTCAGCTATGTAAGCCTTCACGGCAGGCTTTGTCAGGTTCTCCAGCCCCATGTTTTTAATAACCGAAGGACTAGATTTTGAATAACCCGCTTGTCGTATGGCTTCAGAGGCATTGTAACCATTAGAAACGTATTCCTCGCAAAACCTGGCTTGCTTATGAGTGAGTGTATACCCATCGACGACTAGCTTGCCTCTGGGATCTTCTGAGATTGCGATGAGTGTCACCTCTTTCGTTGTTATTTAATGTATATATATAGTAGTGATGAGCAATTATTATAACTGCGAATGTATGTTCTGTTATTAAGCTAAAAAAAAGAACCCTCTTGTTTAGAGAGGGTAGCTTTTTCTAGAAGGAGTAAAATCATGAAAAAAAATCTTGTTGCAAAAATAGTAGGAAGCTTAGATATGGTTTTCTTTTGTAAGGTAGGAATTAATATATAGTAGATGAAAAGAAATGGATGAATTAATTTATTATCCTTACATATATATTATTACGCATAGTATGGCAAGTTATGGCAAGTAAGGGCAAGTAAATTAGAAATTATTATTTAAATATATTATGTAGTGTATTAGATATAGTGTTAAATAATGAAGCTAATAAATTAAAAAGGCGGCCGCATATTAAGTGCGACGCTTCTTTCTAAAGGAAACTAATTAAAAACAATGGAACAAATATTCCCGATAACACAAACGCTACAATAATAATTAATTCATTATCCATTATTGCTCTCCTGTAACACTTCACATACTAACTTAAGAGCTTCAATAAGGTTAAATTTAATCGCTGTAAACGAACATCCCTTATTGAATCGCGATGTCTCATACGTAGTAGCGAGTACTGTTAATGGTACGTTGTTAAGGTAGTAGTTCGTGAGCAATAATCGATAGCGTGCATCTGGTACACGTTTAATTGTATTAGCTATTTCTTGTTGCGTATCGATGTATTGTTTCTGGAGCCTTAACTCGTCAGCCTTGTACTCTTTTAACATCTCTTTGAGTTGCTTGTCGTCGAGTTTCGAAATATCTTGATCGTATAATCGTGTAAGAGAATTCGATCGCTTAATTTCGAGTGCTAGATCACGATATCGTTCCATATATTGTCTAGCGAGGGCTGTGTTGTAGTATGGCTTTGATTCACCGAATAATGGTTCCACTACATAATCTACGGAATTATCAAGCAAGTCCTTTATTTGTTGTTTTTGCGTCGGAGTGTATTTCATGATTAGGTACCTATTATTTAAAGAAAAACGAATAAAACGAGTATGTGGCCAGGATAATCGTAATGAATACCCATGTGCTAATGAACGTTACAAGCGTATTGGATACGATCGTTACTTCTTTGTCATTATGAAGTACACCCTCTTCTTCGCCAGGAAGAGGTCTTCTTACTTTCAATGTGTCCATAGTTAGTTTCCTTTCAGTGTGTATCTCAAAGTATCGAGTGCTTTAAGCTTTTCTTGTTTTACATCGCTGATCTGGATGTTAAGTTGTTCAGCTATTTCTTCGTCTGTGTATCCATCATAGAAGTCGCGCATAATAATCTGTTGTTGAACATCGGTTAAAGAGCTTAAATCAAGTTTCGGAGAAACGACGTCATTAAAGACCTCTATCGCGGTCGGATCCTCGATTGTGTTGATTAATTCTTCACCTTCATCGTTTAACTTATTAAGTTCGACTAGTTGAATACCGTTAAGGATATCGATGATTTGTTGTTCATTGAGCCCAGTTAACTCAGCAATATTTGTAGTAGTTATGCGTTTTTCAATTCTGCTCAGTAGTTCTTTGGCCTTATTTATTTGCTTAAGAATTTTAGGTGTACGGTCCGGAAGTCGTAACATCTTGTTCTTTTGCAAATACCGGATTAAATGGCCGTTAATTGCTGGACGAACATAAGTCGAAAACTTAGTATCGTGATCTGGGTTGTATTTATTAAAAGCTATTAGCACGGCTATCATACCTTCTTGGATTAAGTCGTCAATGTCGTCAGAATCACGGAAGGTTTTAGCTATACTCATAACTTGAGATACCTGGTTAAGTACGATCTTATCTTTGATCGATTTCTTAATTCTGGAGGACGGAGTACTATAATATTCTTTAAACAATTTAGCCTCTTCTTCTTTAGTTAAAAATTGTTTAGGGTATAAGTTTTTTAAGTTATTCATTGTTATTGTTATGTTATAAATTAAAGGTTAAATAATGAGATGTATTAAGGCGCCGATCGCGATCTGGGTAAGCAAAAAGCACTGCATAGGAAACAGTGCTTTAGCTTGATTTAATATTAAGTTTTATCGCTGTTGCCTTCGTAACATATATTACAAACAGAGTATTCGTTCCGGGTTAACCATTAAATGAAATTTCAATGAAGTTAAACAATTAAGTTATTGTTTTTACTTTCAAAGTATGGAGAATCTTCTTCTTCGTTGTCTATAAAGTCCATAGTCATTTCAAGTTTAATGTCTCCACGTCCATATGCCTTATAATGCTGAATGTAGATAGCCATTAAGCCTCTGACTGTAACTGTTATAGAATCAACATTGAGACAATTAGAATATCTTGCTTGGACTGTTGTCACTTCAATATTTTTAATTTTTGGTTCTGGAGTAAGTGTTTTTAACATACTTCTAACAATTCTTTTATAGTGATGTTTATCTTTGTAAGTACCAAACATCTCCATAACGCTGTCATGATCTTCGAGCGCCTCTCTTATATAAGTATATTCACTTAATAAATCGTTAATTGAATCTTTTGTAAAAGTAACTGTTCTTGGTTTCATGATATAGCTCCTTATTTATTGCTAACAGTGGCTACTGCAATTAAATTATTCTCAGCAAATGTCTTTGATACTTGATATTGATATTTATCGTCTTCAACTATTGCGAACCAGGCTCCAATACTTCCATAATCACCGACTACAGTATATGTATCGACTACATTAAAGTTTTTTAATTTGTCTTGAAGTTTTAATTTTAAGTCAGCCTCAACTTTACTTTTATCTTTATCTAAAATAGTATCTGTATCCATTAAAGCATTGCATACTTTACTGCGACAATTATTAATGTATTTAATTTCACTTAAAGTCATGTTTATTCTACCTCGTCAATATTAAAGCTAAATCCAGTTGGGTTATAGTATGTACCAGCTTTATAAGTCTTACCATTGTTATCAGTAACTTTTAAATAACCAGCGAATCGTTCATCACATTCATATGGTGACTCAATTATAGCTGTATGGATTATATTAAAATCGTTAGGTAAATGTTTTGCTAACTCTTTAGTAAAAGCTTTATGTAAATCGATAGGCTCTCTTAAGCGGCCGACTACATTAAAATTAGTTAATGTTTCAAAAAGTACATCTTTAATAATATTTTTATTGTTCATTATCGTTATTCTCCACAAGACTGTCTTCTGTTAGTTCACCTTCGTCAATAAGGTATTTTACACAATCAATATATTGTCTTTCAGCAAATAGTGGTTTTAATACACTATTAAATTCTACTAAGGCCTTACGACTAATTCTTCCAACATATGCTCCATTACTAAAAATAGGATTCATCATAAAATAAGCGTTGTCGCCGCGGCCCTTTTGACGAATAATGTCAGCTTTTTTTGCCGCTCTTATTAGTGACGTAGCTTGTGAATCAGATAAAGCATAGTTTCCAGTCCCGAGAAAACGTTTTAATTGTTTACTGTTAAGTTTAACGTTGCGACCTTTTCTTATACCAATTATGTGATTATCTTCATCTAAATGAAGAGCTAATACTCTAAGAGCACATTCAAATGTCGCAAAATTAGTCTGATTTTTACCTTGTTTTTTAGAATCTTCTCTACAGATTTCTACAAAATTCTGAATTAAATCTTCTTTAGCTAGATTGAATACAAGAGTTCTCGTATTCAAGTTATTAAGGTTAGCAAACTTACCGTTCTTATTAAAAAGCTCGATGCCGCCTATCATTTTACCTTTGTAATAATGTTTAATGCGACCACCAGGCTCTGGCATTTTTTCTGAGATGATTTTAGTATCATAATCGAATTTAACACCGTCTTTATTGAAGCCGTCATCTTCTTCTTTTATATTATCTAAACCAGATACCGATTTATTTTTTTCAAGATCGTCATTTATGTCATAACCTTTTTTTAGTGCCATAATTATTATCCTTTTCTTTGTTAAAAGTTATTAATTTAAGATATACCCATCGGGTTATTTAGTAACTTTAAAATCACCCATAGGGGGTATGTTTGTTTTTATTTAAAATCATATATAAAATATGATGTTTTTGACATTTTTGGAATTAATTTTTGGTGTCTCTCTCTTTTTAGAAATATTATAGAGTGACCACCACTTTTATTTTTTTTATTAAAACCATCTACTATACTTATATTATACTATAGGTTGCCGTCGTCGACAAGTTTATAACGAATTAAATTTTGAAGATAACAAATACCGATTAAGATCGGATGCCTGGGTTATACCGTCGACGAGGGCTATACGAAGTAGAACTTGAGTTAAGAGATGAGTGAGCGTTAGCGAACGATATCTCTTAGCGAAAACGTTCTACGTAGTATATATTACAAACGACATTAGTAACTTGGGTTAATCTAACCATGAAGTTTTGATGAAGTTTTAAATTAAATGAAACTGACGAAGGGAGCGATAGCGACCGAGATAGTTTCATTAGGGGGAGCGCTAGCGACCTATAGTAGGAAACGTATCCAGTATGATTAAGTTAAGCTGGTTTTCGCTGTTAAGATACGAAGCCTATAAGGTTTGCGTCTCTTCAAAATATATATTACGCACAGGGTAGCTTATATAGTACTGGTAAAGATAAATAATTTAATATTCTTTATTAGTAGTGTTATTCATATCAAACGCTACCGGGTAGGATGGCGTTTGAAGGACATGTAACGTTTGCAGCAATCGCCCCGGGAGCGCTTTGGATATTTCCAGCCCGGTAGCTCCCGTAAATAAATAACAAACGTTCTCTACTATGTTATTACGCACATGGTAGGAACTAATAGGAACTTATGGATAGTGTTTGTAGGAGAAAACCTTATCATGGTGGCCGGTATGAGTTTTTCGCGGGCAAGGATATTATTGAGTGTAAGATGTTTTTGAAGTGAATCGCTCTGGGAGCGCTTCGGCTATTTCCAGCCCGCGAACTATAATTATTTAATATGGATGTTTTAGCTGGTAGGATTAAGGAAGGATATTTAGTGTTAATAGCTTTAATAATTTAATATGGATTTTTTTGCTTCGTAGGTTAGGTTAGATAATAAATAATTTAATCATGGCGGCGGATTATTCTATTCACTTTCAAACGCATCCTACAAGGATATTTTTGCTGTTAAGGAACGAAAACCCGGGCCCTATACTTTAATCATTTATTTAACAAACCTAGCTGCGAAATTAAGCTTATTTAATGACACTAGATGTTCTCGATCTTAAAGCTCTTGTATCCTATGCCGCTCCCGTGTTTAGATAATAAATGCAATAGCATGCGCGGCTAATTTAAGCTTCTAATAAGATATCCTACGCGGGCATCAAACAAGGTTTTCGCGGGCCAGGATATTCTGAACCCGAACACATCCCTCAAGTGTTCGATACTAAGAACGTATGTTCTATGTTATCAACAGCATACTAAGAACACAACTTATATCATACTCGGCTAGCGCCTCGGCCCCAGCGAAAAAATCATAGCCCCGGAAACACCGTACCTCCTGCAAACGATATTAAGCTATTTTCGTTACACAATATGGCGCATTAAATAGCAATTGTTATCTAACCTTCTTAACCCAGCTTCCCGCTAAGTTTGAATACAGAATCAAGATATCCTACTCTCCTACAATACTCCTAAAACTCCGATATTTGACTTTTGAGAGCGTTTTGAGTCGATGTCATACAAACCTTACCTAGTACATCCTTACGAAGCATACAGACCCTTTAAATGAATTCTACCTACGAAGCTCCCTCTGAGGGGAGCCTACCATGTACACATCGGACTGGAAACAACCCAAGCGCTCCGGGAGCGATTGATAACATCCTACGCACCAAAAATATCTTAATTAGGATGCATCATATACCGGATTCCTCTAATGCTTCCAAAACTTCGAAATTTAGCTTCTAAGGCCCGTTTGCTATGTACCTGGTATGATTAATCATCGGGTAATGCTATTCACCGTACAGAGCTTATTTCTGATCATGGCTCAGCTAAAGCTTCGGCCCGCGCTTATCGTGTTGTACAGCTCCTACAATACCGCTAAAACTTCGAAATTTGAGCTGTGAGCGAGTTTTGATGTTTAGCTAATATTAATTTATCCTGGACAAGATTCCGTATCATACAGAAGATCGTTGTATTAATATTCAGAAGAAGCAGACTTAGCCGTCGCCCCCGTCGCCATGCTCCGGTCATAAAAAAATCCCCTACCCAGTTTCCCAGGTAGAGGATTATGATTAGCATTCACCGATCTCGACGATGATGCCTTGTTTTTTAAGATAAGCAATATTAGGATCTTCTTCCATCGCTGCTAGTTGATTAACAGCATCTTCAACGATAGATTCGAGGAGTTTATTAGATTTATGGAGCCATTCAGCTTGTTCGGCTGCACTTAATTCGCTAAAGTTGAAAGGATCTTTTTTAGTCGGTACACATAAGGTTCTAGTGAGCTCCCAATGCCCATTATCTAACCGACTTCTAGCAGTGTTATTGTTCATACCATACGCATCGGTTAAATCGATTAACTTAACTTCAACGCCTTCACAAACTTCGACTTTACGGTTAGATTTCATGTTCCGTTGTTGAGTACTGCGATCAGCCCAGCGACAATTATCTGGACCATAAGGTTTACTACCGTCGATTCTATCGATAGTTAAGCCTTCTTGATAAGTATCGTACATATCGTCGTGGAAGTTCTCGTATACATCCCATCTAGGATCGTAGCCGATTTTGCTGTAAGTTTCATATTGCTGTTGACTAGGATTATTACATCTAGATTTCATCTGCTTCCAGATGCGGTAGAATCTGGTACGAGTCATACCATGAGTTCTATTCTTAGCATCTTCCTTCAATACTCGGTCAGTTTTCTTTTTATAGCCATTAGCTGAAGTGAATTCTTGACCGGTTAATTCGAATGTATTCTTGATACTTACTTCGCCGGTAGCATTATTCTTAACTTCATATTGATGACCTTTAACATGATCGAAGGCCACTTCTCTAATAATAGTGTAATCTTTAATTTTTGCTTGCAACATTTCAATTCTTTTCATAATTAATATCCTTTTATTTAAATTAATAACTAGCGCTTCCTTAACGGCGCTTTCATACTATATATAACCGTCAAAATTTGCTCCTTAAGTTAAAGCTAGTTATATCATTTTTGCATAATAAGAGTTATTTTATCCACTTACGACTAACTTTCGTAATTAGAAACTCTTGAAAGGCTTCAATATTAACGCTTTTCTTCTTATGACTAAAAGAGATAACATTGTCCTTATACTCGGGATCGATTTCCATTTGATGCACTAATTCAGTAGCTTTAGTTCTTCCGATATCGAAGATTTTACCGAGATTAGTAACGCTAGCCCATTGAGCTACCATTAATTTCCTTTCTGGATGCCATAGTGTCCACTCTACAGCATCCCTTAAAAACAATTACAAATTTTATCTACATCTTAATCATATATGAACATATGCGAACAGTCAATACATGTCATTGACTTTAATTTAGATATGACTTATACTATCATTAGGAGGATTATTATCATGCCAAAACTAATTAAATTAGAGAATTTAAGAAAGCAAAACGGGTTAAGCCATCAAGCATTAGCCGATGCCGTACAAGATTATTTGCGTAAGAAGCTGTTAGATAATGGTAAAGGTATCACGCCCCTCGACCTTAAGAAAGCTTCCTATAAGCGTACTACTTATACTATGCTCGAGAATGGCTACGTTAAAACCATATCCGACGACTTAATTGAAGCATTAGCGTATGTGCTACATAGCGATTTTGATACCGTTAAGGATGCTTGTACGTTAGTCATCGATAACCGTGAACGTGATGAATTAATCAACGATATTAATATTATCTTGAGTCATATGACCGAGGAACAGTTAACGGCCCTCTTTAATATGCTTTCATTATTTAAACGCCAATAGGAGTATTATTATTTATGTATATTGATGAACGCAAGCAAAAAAACGGTACTATCTCCTATCGCTACGGGGAGAACTATAAGGATCCTTTGACCGGCAAGAATAAACGAGTCAGTGTTACATCTTCTAAAAATACTAAAGCAGTTCAAAAAGAGATGCAACGTATTCTTAACGATAGAATTGAAGCTATTTTAATGAATTGCGTCGATCAAAAGACACTTACCCTTAAAACTTTAGTCGATGAATTCATAGCTATCGATAAGGGCTTGCGTAAGGTTACGACACAACAGAATATCGAATATCATGCTAATACCCTTTTAAAATGGATTGATGGCGATATTTTAGTCGTTAATTTAAAAGCTATCTACATCCAAAGAATGTTAAATAAATGTCTTTTAGAGAAAAGCTTCAATTATGTTAAGCGCGTCTATTCTGTACTAAAACAAGTATTAAAATACGGTAAGCGTATGGGCTACATAAACGATATATCTTACTTAGAAGATGTTATCCTTAAGCGCCCTCCTCGTACTGCCGAAGAAATCACTAAAGCCAGAGAGAAGTTCCTTACTAAGGACGAATTAAAGACTTTCTTAACGACTCTTGCTAAAAAGAATCAACGAGTAGCCCTTCTATTCGAATTCCAGGCATTAACCGGATTACGGATCGGTGAGTTACGAGCATTACGTGTTAAGGATTATAACTCTAAAAATGAGTATATCGACGTCAATGCGACGTTAAGTGATAAGGGTCTACGTCTACCACCTAAGAACGAATACTCGGCCCGTAAAGTCCAATTAAATAAACGTGCTCGACATATCCTATCGACATTCATTCAATTAAACCATAGCCGTAAGCAAATCATGCAGCATTATAAGAACGACGATAACTACATCTTCGTGACGGATGGCGGCATACCTTATGATTCACATTATTTAAATAAATTGCTTAAATCCGTTCCGTTTAATAAGACTGTAACGACTCACACATTCCGTCACACTCATATCTCATTATTAGCCGAGAAACAAACGCCTCTTAAGACGATTATGGCTCGTGTCGGACATAACGAACCTAAGACTACCCTCTCCATCTATACTCATGTTACGGATGCGATGAAAGAACAAGAAAAACAGATACTTGATTCGATCGATATTATGGCATAATTAGGCCGGCATTATTGCCGGTCTTTTTATTAAGTGTCCTTTATTTAACTGCTTTTAAGGTATTTTTAAAAAAGTGTCTCGTGGTGAAACGGTGGTGAAATCATGGTGAAATTTTAGGCGAACAAATACGTATTTTAGCGATCATATGCGAACACTAAAAAAAGCTAGAAGATTAGGTAACTACTGCGTTTATACAGTATTTACGTATCTTCTAGCTTTAATTTAAATATTGGTGGAGATGAGGGGAGTCGAACCCCTGTCCAGAAGTGTTGCCATATAGACTTC
>ERZ841116.613-NODE-613-length-24745-cov-14.685379_pt1 | contig 24745 bp, 19 predicted proteins | sample MGYA00519875_ERZ841116 | MGnify/ENA primary metagenome ERZ841116 (study PRJEB31850, sample SAMEA3708889) | human gut metagenome | biome: human gut; feature: human-associated habitat; material: faeces | place: China | collected 2014 ... | reverse complement strand
TATTACACCACCCGCAACGGCTCTGCCGTGCTGGCATGGCGGATGCCCAAGGGTGAGCTGACCGGCTGGCATGTCACCGCCAGCCACAGCGATTCTCCCACCTGGCGCATCAAACAGCTGGATGGCGGCAAGGACACGGTCTTTGCCAAGGCGGAGACCGAGGGCTACGGCGGCATGATCATGCCCACCTGGCTGGACCGTCCCCTGAGCGTGGCGGGCCGCATTCTGGTCCGCACGGAGAACGGCATCCGGAGCCTGCTGGTCCACCCCGACCGGGCGCTGGCTGTCATCCCCAACCTCTGCATCCACTTCAGCCATGACCTGAACAACGGCATGAAGTACAACCCTCAGGTGGATCTGCAGCCCATCTTTGGTGAGGCGGGCTCCACCCTGCGGGACGCTCTGGCTGAGGAAGCCGGGGTCAAGGCTAAGGACATCGTGGATGCTGACCTGGTGCTCTGCACCCGTGAAAAGGCCGAGCGCGTGGGCCTGAAGGGCGAATACTTCATGTCCGGCCGCATCGATGACCTGGAATGCGCCTACACCACCCTGTGGGGCTTCCTGCAGGGCCGCGGCGAGGAGGAAGGCCGGGGTGATATGTGGGTCATGTTCGACAACGAAGAGGTGGGCTCCTCCAGCCGGCAGGGCGCACAGGGCACCCTGATGGCCAATGTGCTGGCCCGCATTGAGGAAAAGCTGGGCGTGACCCGGGAGCAGAGCATCCGTGCCTGCACCAACAGCCTGCTGTTGAGCGCCGACAATGGCCACGCCACCCACCCCAACCACCCCGAAAAGAGCGATCCCGCCAATGTGGCAGTCATGGGCGGCGGTGTGCTGCTGAAGTACAATGCCCGCCAGACCTACACCACCAGCGGCTTTACCGGCGCTGCCTTTGCCGAGATCTGCAAAAAGGCCGGTGTGCCGGTGCAGGTGGCCGCAAACCGCGCGGATGTTCCCGGCGGCTCCACGCTGGGCAACCTGCTGGGCCACCAGATCCTGATCCCCATGGTGGATATCGGTCTGGCACAGCTGGCCATGCATTCCGCAATGGAGACCGCCAGCTGCAAGGATGCCGAGTACATGGCAAAGGCCGTGGCCGAGTTCTATAACACGCCCATCTCCCAGCCTGTGGACGGCGAGTGGAAGCTGGGCCTGTGAGCGCTGTGACCGGGCGCTTTGCCCCCAGCCCCAGCGGTCGGCTCCATCTGGGCAATCTGGCCTGCAGCCTGCTGGCCTGGCTCAGCGCCAGAAGTCAGGGCGGGCGCATCGTTCTGCGCATTGAGGATCTGGATGCCGAGCGCTGCCCCCGCAAATATGCCGACGCACTGGAAGAGGACCTGCGCTGGCTGGGCCTTGTCTGGGACGAGGGCGGCAGCAGCGGCGGCCCCCATGGCCCCTATTACCAGAGCGAGTGCGCCGCCATCTACACCGAGAGCTATAACAAACTGGAAGCACAGGGCCTTGTTTACCCCTGTTTCTGTTCCCGTGCCCAGCTCCATGCCGCCAGCGCACCCCACACCTCCGACGGCAATGTGATCTATCCCGGCACCTGCCGGGGGCTGACGGCGGAGCAGATCGCCGAAAAGCGCAAAAAGAAAGCCCCGGCCTATCGTCTCATGGTGCCCAACGAGGACATCACCTTCACCGATGGCTGTATGGGCCCCCACACCGAGAACCTGCTCCGCGACTGCGGGGATTTCTACCTCCGCCGCGCCGATGGCGTGTTTGCCTACCAGTTGGCTGTGGTGGTGGACGATGCCCGCATGGGGGTCACGGAGGTGGTGCGGGGCGCGGACCTGCTCTCTTCCACCGCCCGGCAGCTCTATCTTTACCGTCTGCTGGGCCTGCCCGCCCCAAAGTTTGCCCATTGCCCGCTCCTGCTGGCCCCGGATGGCCGCCGCCTTTCCAAACGGGACGGGGACCAGAGCCTGGAAAACCTGCGGGCAAAGTATACGGCGGAAGAGATCGTGGGCAGGCTTGCCTTTGCCTATGGTCTCCAACCTGAACCGGCTCCCCGCACCCCGGAAAGCCTCATTGCAGACTTTTCCTGGGACAAGGTGCCAAAGCAGGATATCTGCCTGCCGGAAAATCTGTTTTAAGCGAACCCACGATCTTTGCCATGCCCGTGCAAAGATCGTGGGTTTTTCTTTACAAAAAAAACAACTTATGGTAAAATATAACTAGAGACTTTGCTGAAACAGAAAGGAGCCTGTTATGCGTAAAATGTTAAAAGCGTCGAGTTTGTTGATCTGTGCAATGCTTTTGCTCAGCGCATGTGCAAGCTCTTTGAATCTGAGACCGGGGCCTTTCCGTTCGGAAATGCAGGATGTTTTTGTTCAGCAGACAACACTTGCGGTTCCGGCCAGTCACGCCGAGCATGGGGAGGATTATGTCATTGAGTGGCAGGACCCTGTGATGGAAAAGCACGTCCGGAAATGGCTTGACCGCCCGAAGGGGGATATCTATCACAGCGATGTCTGGGATTATCAGCGAGTCTCGATAAATTCCGGAACCGGCGTAGGGGATCTCATCGTCAAAGATGCACCGGATGGGGTGGACATTGGAAGAAACGTCAACAGCAATGAGCAGCTGGCAGCCTGCGCAGTCAGCGTAGAGGGAACGTATGATCCGGTGACCTCTCTGGCAGATCTGCGGCATTTTGACAGCTTGCAGGTATTGTCGGTCAATAATAGAAGGGGAGCCCCACCCATTACAGATCTGACAGGTCTGGAAGAATGCAAAAATCTGATGCTTTTGAGTGTGCCCAGTGTGGAGAGCAGTGCATTCCCGACCTTTGCAAAGCTGGATTCTGTGGTAAAGCTGGAATATGGCAGTGACGGGATCCGGGCGGATTCCAATGTCTCCGACCTTTCGGCGCTGGCGCAGATGAAGTCGCTGAAGATGCTGTGGATCACCGGCAGTGAGGTCGATCTGACCCAGCTGGCCGGAGCTGACTTGCGGGTCCTGAGACTGGACGTGACCCGGATCGGTTCGCTGGAACCGCTGAAGCAGATGGAAAATCTGAGCTTTCTGCAGCTGTGCCAAGGGCCGAAGATCGACAGCTTTGCCCCGCTGGCGGAGAGCAGTGTGCAGTATCTGAGTATGTCTCTCTCTCAGGGTGCACAGGAAGCCTACAAGGACATGGATTATACTCCCCTGACCCAGATGCCGCAGCTGATCTGGCTGGATCTGACCAACAACATCACGTTTGATACGGAAACCTGCAAAAAACTGCTGGCAAACGATACGGCCCTGAAATATCTGAAAATTTCCTATACATCGGCGGCCAAAGATGCCGAAGAGCTGGATACAGCGCACCTGAAAGAGTTCACTGCCCCGGCTCCGTAATGCCCCAAAATGCAAAACACCCATGCCAGCGCCGGCATGGGTGTTTTTCAATGCAGATTCAGAGCCGCTGGGGGACCCGGCTCTCACTGTGTTCCAGTGCGGTCATGGCCGTATCCAGAACCATGGCCAGCAGGATGCCCAGCAATACATCAATGCAGCTGTGCTGCTTGAGCAGGACCGTGGACGCAATGATGGAAACGCAGAGCACGGCGGAAGCGGGCCGCATCCAGCGGCGGCCCGGCGTTTCAAAGATGCGGCTGCGGTAGTAGGCCATCATCAGGGTGACGGAGTTGAACACATGGATGGAGGGGCAGACGTTGAGGGGCGTGTCGGTGGCATAGAGCATCCGCACGGCCTGAGCAAAGAGGTCGCTGCCGTACACCCGGTAGGGCCGCAGGTTAAGGCCGGTGGGCAGGATGACATAGCAGGCCAGCGCAATGGTCATGCCCGCAAACAGGGGCAGGCAGAGCCGCCAGAAGTCGGCCCGGGGCGCTTTCCACAGCAGGTAGAACAGGGTGAACGGGATCCACAAAAACCACGCAAAGTAGGGCACGATGGCATATTTGCAAAAGGGGATCAGGTCGTCCAGATGGCAGTGCACCAGAACATCGGGCACGGCAATATGGACTTCGAGCCAATGGAACGCCGAAAGGTAAAACAGGAGATAAAACGCCATGAACGAAACGGGATGGCGGGAAAACCAGTTGCGCATGGAACACACTTCCTTTTCTGGAATGGGGGCCGCAGCCCCGCCTAAAGTTCTTTGCAGCGTATGATTATACCGCGCAAAGACGAAGAAAACAAGACAAAAAGCTGACAAAATCGTGAACACATCCGCGCGGAATTTGGTATGCTTTGGGGAAGCGGATGCAGGAGAGAAGCTTCTGCCTATTGATACGAGACAGGATGCGGGTTTCCTGCACAAAAAAGAAAACTGCTGCGCAGAATTTGCACAGCAGTAAAAATCAATCGCCGCTATTGGCTTCAATCAATTTTGTCCAATCAATGGAGCCATCCTCCTTGCAAAATTTCAGGGTAAAATCCCTCACAAGGCGATTTCGAGCTTTATTATAGGCATCTTCAAATGAAGCAGCAAACTCATCTGGACGATCTCCCATGTAATCGATGATCTTTGTATAGAACGAGGCATCGCCGGTAAGCCATTCCCAAAAATCCTTACCTGCGAGTTCTTTGTAGAATTTTTCGTTCTGGACGGAGACTTTCTTTTTGCCATAACCATAACCTACGACAGGAATAAAAGCACGATGCGCTTGCTGTGCGCGTTTTTGAGCAGATTGGAAATTCTGTTCCTGTCGCTTTCGGCTGTCGGCATTAAAGACCGAAGTACCGCTTTTGACTGCGATGCTATAAATAGTATTGTCCTTGTCAACAGTAATATCGACACCTTCTGTAACCGCTTTTTGTCCACCAGAGACTACAATAGCAATGGGTTCAAAGAAAGTGTTTCCAAAGATCGTTTCCTCACTGGAAGAAACATAGGCAGACAGAATGCTATCTACGACCTGTACAGCGTTGTTAATTCCTTTTGCGCGATATAAATAAGGATTTTTTCGTTTCAGAATTTTTGTGAGGTTGACTTCATCGAGTTTTTGGGTCAGAGAGGTGTAAAAATTGGTTAAAGCAACAGAAACGGCAGCGAGAACTTGAGCTTCATCATAAGAATTGTTCAGGGGAGTCAGTGTCGACATAAGCATTTCCTCCTAGGCGGATGGCCTCTTGAATTTTTTCGTGGATTGCAGTACCACGGATACGCTTGACCTGAATAATAGCGTTGTTTTCCGCTGTAGCAACAAGGGCTTGGCCGATAGCTTTTGCTAAACCAACGGGGACAGCGTTTCCGATCTGACGATACTTGTCGATAAGTGTGCCAGTAAATTTCCAATCATCAGGGAACTGCTGTATGCGAGCATACTCGGCAACACTTAATGGTCGATCTTTGGTCGGATGACACATCATAGTTGCTTTTTGTATAGGGCTGGTTACGACGGTAGGGGAAGGCTGTGAATAAGAAAGCCGCCGATAGAAACCGACTTTACCACCACCAGATTCGTACGCTCCTCCCATTGCTTCCTTTCTGATTTCGGGAGGGAGGCTTCTCCAATTGCCGCCTTCGGGAATCATTTTCAAGAATTTGAGCCGGGCGGGACTGAAATCGGCGCAATCGCCGGGAAAATCTTCCAAGTCTTTTATACAATCGTTCAGTGTAGCCCATCGATAAGACGGGTCTTGATGCATTTGAAAGTGTGTTGGGATGGGCAAGAAAATATCCTCATTATCACGACTACCAATCATAACAAAACGTTCCCGAAATTGGGGGACACCGTAATTGACGGAATCCAAAACGCCGTAAACCGTTTTATAATTTAGCCGAGAAAATTCTTCGAGGATAATATCAAGAACTTTTCCGTCGGTATTTTTTCCGTTTTCATCTTTTAGGGGAGAACTCATCAGGCCTTTTACATTTTCCATTATGAAAAAACGGGGACGAATGACATCGATCATACGAACGTATTCACGGAAAAGACTGCCACGAGGGTCATTGATGCCAAGTCGCTTTCCAGCAGTAGAAAATGGCTGACAAGGAGGGCCGCCACAAATAAGAAAAGGTTCTCCAAATGTGAGACCGGCGGCAGATAATAATTCTTCAGGTTCGATCTTGCAAATGTCCCCTAAAAGAGCCTTGTGGCCGTTTGCTTGCATGGTATTTACACATGCGGTGTTGAAATCTTGTCCGATTTGAATATCGATACCTGCTTGCTGTAGGCCGAGGTCTAACCCCATCGCACCGGAAAAAAGAGAAATAGATTTTCGAGTGTCTTTCACAGTATACTCCTGCTAAAAAAGTGTCGTAAGTATTATAACATATTTGATGGAATGTTGACAGTGGAAAATGTTCAATAAAGACAAAAAAGCCGCCGCATATTGATACGGCAGCTGAAAATAAAAACACGAACGTTCAGATCACCTTTTGTTCCATCCACCTGCCGCGGACAAAGCGGACGCAGAAGAACAGCGAGCGCATGGCCCAATCCAGGAACATGCCCAGCCAGATGAACAGCAGGCCGCAGTGGAACTTGAGCACCATCAGGTAGCAGAAGGCCACCCGGAACACCCACATGGAGATGACGCTGACCGTCATGGTAAAGGCGGCATCTCCGGCGGCGCGCAGGATGTTGGGCAGGGTGAAGCTGGAGGGCCACAGGATCAGCGACACAGCGTTGAACCAGACCATCAGCTCCAGTGCCATGCCGTAGGCATCCGGCGAGAGGTTGAACCAGGAGAGCGCCAGCTTGTTCAGGAAGAACAGGCCGGAAAGGTTCATCGCCCAGTCGCCGGCGTAGGCGGTCAGGAGCAGCAGGCGGGAATAGCGCTTGGCCTGCGCCTTTTCCCCGGCACCCAGACACTGGCCCACAACGGTCAGCGCGCCGATGCCCACGGCGGAGGCGGGCACGTTCAGGAAGCTGGAGATGTTGCCCGCCACGGCGTTTGCCGCAATGGCGGCGGTGCCCAGCGTGCTGGTCAGGCTGGAGACCGACAGCTTGCCGATCTGGAACATGCCGTTCTCGATGCCGGCGGGAATGCCGACTTTCAGGATGCGCTTGATGAGGTCGAGGTCAGGCTTCAGGTCGGTGAGGTGGTCGATGCGCAGCGCACAATCCGGCTTCTGCAGCAGGAACATCACGGTGAAGCAGGCGATCATCCGGCTCACGAGGCTGGCGGTGGCCGCACCCATCACGCCCATGCCGAACCCGTAGATCAGGATGGCGTTGCCGCCAATGTTCACCACGTTCATCACCAGGCTGGAAAGCATACTGATCTTGCTGTTGCCCTGGGCGCGGAACAGAGCCGCACCGGCGTTGTACACGCCGATAAAGGGATAGCTCAGGGCTGAGAGCAGGAAATAGGTCTCGGCGTAGCGCATCACATCCGCGTCAATGGAGCCGAAGATGCCCCGCAGGATGGCGTGCCGCCCCACCGCCACGATGACGGCGGTGACCACGCTGAGCGAGATCATAATGAACATGATCTGGGCGGCACTGGCCTTGGCCCGTTTGGGCTCCCGGTGGCCGATGTACTGGCTGGCGACCACCGCGCCGCCGGTGGCCAGTGCGCTGAGCAGCTGGATCATCAGCACGTTGAAGGAGTCCACCAGGCTCACGCCCGAAACGGCGGCTTCGCCCACCGAGGAGACCATCAGGGTGTCCGCCAGACCGATGGAGATGCTGAGGGCCTGCTCTGCCACCAGCGGCAGGAAAAGTGAAATGAGCTGTTGACGGTTGAACAGCGGTCTTGATGTGGTCGATGCGTCTGTCATGGTGTCCTCCCTTGGCGCGTGGATTCAAACACACCCATGATAGCGCGGAATGACGTGAAAATCAAGATGTTGTATCCAACAAATCAAAAAATCAGGCAAACTCTTTGCTGGGGGTCAGGCTGGTGCCGTAATAAACAATGTAGTCGTAGGGAATCTGGGGGTTGTATGCGGCCAGATCGCCGTACTTGGCCAGAATGTCGTTCCGCAGGTTCTCCGGGGTGTAGGGCTGCCCGGCGGAAAGGGGATCGGCGCAGACAGCGTTCCACATGCTCTCGGTAAAGGCAGCGCAGTTGAAGTAGGCCGACCAGTGGTCAGATTTTGCAAGGTTGCGGTTGACCACGTCCAGCTGGCCCTGATCCAGTGAGGTCTGGACAGCGTAGATGTTCTGGTAGTAGGAATCGGCCAGATAGCGCTTGTAGTAGCCCTCCAGATTGTACCAGATGCCGGTGTGCTCCCAGCGGTTGCCGCGGGGGCTGAAGGTCATCTCAGTGTTGGGCGCGATCCGCAGGCCGCCCACCTCGATGTCGTGGTCAGAGACGTTCCGCACCGAGAGGAAGGAGTGGCCGCTGGAATTGATGGAGGCATCGCCCCGGTCCTCGGCCCGGGCGTAGATGCGCAGCAGGGCCACGGCACCCTCGGCGGGTTCTGCACCGTAGGCCTGCACGGCAGATCTATGGTCGGCCTGTTCAAAATCGTAGGGGCCGCCGGTGCTGGTGGTGAAACCGACGATGTTGCGGATCTGATCCTCAAGGGGGCTTACATCGGTGATGACTCGTTGGTCCTGGGGGGCGGGCGTGGCGGCGGGAGCCTCGGCCAGTGCGGCGGTGCTGCCGAACACGCACAGGGCCAGTGTCAGGCAGAGGGAAAGGGCGCGGAACTGCTTTTTCATGGGGTGACCTCCAAAGAGAAAAAATTCAGGTCAAGGATAGACGATTTTTGGGGCGCTGTCAAGAAAAAGATATCTGCCGCCTTTACCCCCGGGGCCGGTTGTGTTAAAATGTAGCTGGCAGCCGTGCCCGGTGTTTTGGGGCATGGGACCGATCGGAAGGTAAATGAATCTGACCCAGAGAGGGGAACAACCTATGCCAAAAGAAGCACATAAGGTCGTGGTCATCGGGCACCGCAACCCCGATACCGATTCCATCTGCTCCGCCATTGCCTATGCGGAGCTCAAAAACCGCACCAGCACGCTGGTCTGTGAGCCGCGCCGTGCCGGTAAAATGAATCAGGAGACCGAGTTCGTCCTGAAAAAATTCGGTGTCACGCCGCCCCGGATGTGCACCGACGTGAACCCCAAGATCCGGGACGTGGATTACCGCGAGATGCCGGGCATCCCGGGCTCCACCAGCCTGCGCCGCGCATGGAAGATCATGCGCGACCAGCAGATCGACACCCTGTCCATCACCAGCGCGGACAACGAGCTGGAGGGCATCATCACCGTGAAGGATCTTGCCACCGCCAACATGGACGTGTTCGATACCGCAGTGCTGGCCAAGAGCCGTACCTCTTATAAGAATATCCTTGAAACGCTGAACGGCACCATGGTGGTGGGCGATGCCGACGCGGTCTGCACCACCGGCCACATCAAGATCGGCACCGCCACCCCCGAGCTGCTGGAAAGCAGCGTGGAAAAGGGGGATATCGTCATTCTGAGCAACCGGTACGAAAGCCAGCTCTGCGCCATTGAAAAGGAAGCCTCCCTGCTCATCATCTGCAATGGGGCCAAGGTGGGCCGCACCATCCAACGCATTGCCGATGAGACCGGCGTAGCCATTATGACCACCCCCGAGGATACCTATGCGGCGGGCAAGCTCATCAGCCAGTGCGCCCCCATCTCCTATTATATGACCCGGGACAACATCCTCAAATTCACCCTCGTCACCCCTGTTGCCGATGTGCTGCGGGTGATGGCAAAGGTGCGCCACCGCTATTTCCCCATCCTCGATGAGGACGGCAAATACTGCGGCATGGTCAGCCGCCGCAACGTCATTGCCCTGCGCAAGCGGCGCATCATTCTGGTGGACCACAACGAGGCCACCCAGGCCGTGGAGGGCTTTGATCAGGCCGAGATCCTGGAGATCATCGACCACCACCGCATCGGCAGTCTGGAGACCAGCGGCCCGGTCTACTTCCGCAACCAGCCCGTGGGCTGCACCGCCACCATCATCACCCAGATGTACGATGAAAACAGTGTGGACATCCCGCCCCAGATCGCGGGCCTGCTGCTGGCGGCTATCCTCTCGGATACGCTGGCCTTCCGCAGCCCCACCTGCACCCCCGTGGATGAAAACGCCGCCAAGCGTCTGGCCAAGATCGCAGGCGTGGACATTGAAGAGTTTTCCACCGAAATGTTCGAGGCCGGTGAAAAACTGGACGGCAAGACCCCCGAAGAGGTCTTTTTGCAGGACTTCAAGGTGTTCATGTGCGGCGATATCCGCTTTGGCGTGGCGCAGGGCAGCTACATGACCCGCAAAAACCTGCAGGCCGCCCAGGCGCTGCTCCAGCCCTATCTGGAGGAGGCCCGCAACAAGCAGAACGTGGAGGACCTCTACATGCTGCTGACCGATGTGCCCAAGGAGGAGAGCGTGGTCATCTGCACCGGCCGCTACGCTGCCGAGGTGTTGAGCAACGGCTTTGAGAGCCGGCCCGCCGCCGACGGCAGCTGGACGCTGCCCGGCGTGGTCAGCCGCAAAAAGCAGTTCATCCCCGCCATGATGAGCGCCTATCAGGAGCTGTAACCCCCGATACAAAACACGAAGCCCCCGGAACCCTGCATGTTCCGGGGGCTGTTGTGTTTTGTAAGGGAGCGTCAGGCTGCGACTTTTAAGGGAGAGTTATCAGTCCAGATGGTGCCATCCAAAAGCTTTGTTACGGCCAGTGTGCCGTTCACGCTGACCCGCGCGGGGTCCAGCGCATAGAAATCGCTCTCCCGCAGGTTTTCGGGGTCTGCCGTGGGGGAGATGCCCACCACGCACACCCAGTGTCCGTAGGTGCTGCTGGTGGCGATGTGGGGGTAATTGACCTCTTTCCAGCCGGAGCCGGAGAGGTGGTATTCATAGCTTGTCACGCGGTTGGTGTGCTTGGACACGCCGCTGACGGCGGTGTTTTTCAGATGTACGATGACGGGCCGCCCGGCCTGCAGCTCTTCATACAGGCGGGAAAGGCAGTCGGAAAGGGAGCCGCTGTAAGCGTAGTACCCGGCGGCAGACCATACCGCGCCGTTCGACCACATCCCGCTGCCCGAGCAGGGCTTGCCATCCAGAATGGTGCGGGCGTAGCGCAGGGCGTACCAGCTGCACCGGCCCGAGGTCTGGTTGCCGATGGAGACGATCTGCTGGCTGTCGAAGGACAGCAGCGTGATGCCATTCACATTCTGCAATTGTGCCGCCGCAGCCTTTGGCGCGGCCAGAAAGCTCAGGCACAGCAGAACTGCTGCCATGAAAACGCGCACCGGAGCGCGCAGGGAACCATGCTGCATGGGGCAAACTCCTTTTCCTTGTTCAGGAACGGCACCCGGCGGTTCCCATTGCCTTAAGTTTAGCACCAAATCGTGGTAGAATTGTGTAAACGCCGGAAATATTTTCCGGTTTTTGCCCCGGGCGCGGCAAAGGATCTTTGCGAAGATTCGTTCTGGAAAAAACAACAAAAGCAGGAGAAAATGTTTGGTGAAGCTGGCAATTGACAAAAGCGACAGTCGTTGGATAAAATAAAGTCAGAAGGGGCCCTGCTTCAAAATGGAAAGGCACCCTGCATATTATGAAAAACACAACAAAACGACTGGAGGTCCCGACATGAAAATGCTGAAAAAACTGGCCGCTTTGATTCTGGCGGCGACCATGGTACTTGTTCTGTTCACCGCCTGCGGCGGTGATAGCACATCGACCCCTGAGGCTCAGGCGGAAGCTCAGATGATGAGCACGATCAATGCAAATCTTGGTTCGAAAGTACAGCTGTGCAATGACACCGAGCTCAAACAGGAAGCTGAAAAGTTCCTGGATTCGAAAGTGAACATCGATACTGGTTTTTGGAATGTAGGCTCTAGAATAGAGGTCAATCGTGATAATGGTATTTATACGGCCAAGGTCGTGGTCAAGAATGAGTATAACGGTAAACTGTTGGAAGAGTTCTTTAAACGGATAAACAATGATAATAAAGATGTGAACATCAACGCAGCTGGCAAGTGGACTAAGGTTGGTGTAGCCGCAAAGACAATCAAGGGCAATATGTACATTTCTATCGTTGTTCAGGTTAACCCCAACGCATAAGGATACAGTAATACACTCCCCGGAGCGTGGCTGAAAGGCCGCCCTCCGGGGCTTTTTTGCGTCTGGAGCACTTGACTTATAATTATAATATAATTATAATATAGATATGGAAAGCATACAGTTTGAGTGGGATGAAAATAAAAACCGCATCAATCAGCACAAGCACGGCATTTCATTCCTGGAAGCAAAGACAGTTTTCTATGACGAGGAAGCACTGGTAATTGATGACCCGGAGCATTCAGAACAGGAGGACAGATTTATCATTCTCGGCCTGAGCAGTAGGGCAAATCTGCTTGTCGTGTGTCACTGCTACCGTGCGTCAGATACTGTCATCCGTATTATCTCGGCCAGAAAGGCCACAAAAACTGAATCGAAATATTATGGAAAGTGAGGCCTGTGTTATGCTCAAAGAGTACGATTTCAGCAATGCAAGAAAGAATCCCTATGCCAAGGCGCTGAAAAAACAGATCACCATTAACATTGACAGCAATACCATTGATTACTTCAAGGAGCAGGCCGAAGTGGTGGGCATCCCTTACCAGACCCTGATCAATTTGTACTTGAAAGACTGCGTTGCCAATAACCGTCATTTGTCTCTGTCGTGGCAGTGAGAAGAAAAACGGGCTCGTCCGGTTTTGCTCCGGGCGGGCTTTTTGTTTGCAACTTTCCCATAAAAGATGCAAAAAAGGCTGTGATGTGGTACAATAAAAGATAGATTTTGTCGAAAGAAAGGAACCTTTGGATGCAGCTGTTTGAACTGGTCAGCCCGCGGCTGTTCCGCCCGCTGGCGGGGCCCAACCGGGCGTTTTATGCGGAGCTGCTGCTCCTGCTGTGGGAGGAGTGCCGCCACACGGCGGATTACTCCATCTCCCGGGCAGAAGCGGTGAGCCGGGCCGAGGATTACTTTGCGGCGCTGGCAAAGCCGCTGGCACTGGATGCCGATGACGCGGGCGACGAAGCCGAACAGCCCACCCGGGATCCCCATATCCTTGCGCTGGGCTTTCTGCTCCGTCTGCGCCGCACCGGCTGGCTGGAAGAGCAGCCCGGCAGCTATGAGGAAGAGCCTGCCCTTGCCTTTGTGCCCGAGGTGGCTCCTCTGCTGGAGGCGCTGGAAGAGATCCTGAACCCGCGCGTTGTCACCTACACCGGCAAGCTGTACAAGGCCTGGCAGCTGCTGCAGAACATCGGGGAGGAAAAGAGCCCCTATGAGAATGTTCTGCGGGAGGTGGCCTCCGATCTGGAAGCGCTGAACAAGTCCCTGCGGGCGCTGAACGCATCCATCGGGCATTATATCGACCGGCTCACCCGCAACCGCACCCCGCAGGAGGTGCTGGAGCTCTTCGACCAGTACGAGGAAAAGGTGGTGGCCGCCGCTTACCACCGCTTCAAGACCAGCGATAACCTGTTCAACTACCGCGCTTATCTGGAGGAGGAGCTGGACGACTGCGAGGCAAACCATCTGCCCCGGCTGGCACTGGATTACGCCCGGGTGGAGCACTGCGCCCCCGGCGAGGCCGCCCCTGCCGTGCGTGCCCTCATCCAGAAGCTGCGGGATTCGTTGGAAGAGATGAGCACCCTGATGCGCCAGATCGACCAGAGCCACATCCGCTACCGCAAGCGGGCCGTGCAGCGGGCACAGTTCCTGCTGCTGAGTGACCGCTCCTCGCAGGGCAGTGTCACCGCCCTGCTCCGCCGCTATGCCGAGGAGATCAAAACGCCCGATCAGCTGTTCACGCCGGATGACGGCCCGGTGGCAAAGCACCTGCACCTCTACCCGGCGGCGGTGTTCGGGGCAAAGCCCCTCTACCCGCCCGCCGCGCCCCGCAGCGAAACGCCGCTGGCCCCGGTGCGGCAGGCCGGGCTGGATGCGAAGCAGCTGCGCAAAGAACAGCAATTGCTGCTGGATTATGCCCGGATGGCCGTGACCGAGGAAAATGTGGGCCTGCTGGCAAAACAGGCCCTTGCCGCCCGCAGTGCGGTGGCCGCCTCCACGCTGGCGGAGGAATACCCCCGCGATTTTGCCCGCATCATCGGCCTGCACACCTATTCGCAGTCGCCGCGCCGGGCTTACGATATCACCCTTACCGGAAACTGGGTCGAACGGGGCGGCTTCCGGTTTGAAGAGTTTATTCTGACACCCCGCAGGGAGGACGCTGACCATGGCCGAACCGAATAAAATGCTGGAAGAGACCGCAAACTATCTGCTCAATCACTGCTTTGTGCTGGGCGGCGTGGAGGAACAGCGGGCAAAATACCTCTATGTGCAGGATCATCTGCCCGAGGTGCGGGCCGTATTTGCGCCGCTGGGCTATGCGGTAACGCTTTACCCGGCTCCGCTGCAGGCTGCGGCGCTGGTCAACGAGCATGAGGGCAGCCAGGCCCGGCTGCTGAAATACGAGAGCATTCTGCTGCTGGTGCTCCGCCTGCTCTACCTGCAAAAGCGGGAGAGCCTTGCCGCCAGCGCCGATCAGGTGCTGGTCACGGTGGAAGAGGTGCAGACAGAGCTGCAGAAGATGAACCTGCCCCGGCGGCTGGACCAGCGCACGCTGGAGGAGCTGATGCGCACCCTGCGCAGGTACAATCTGGCCCGCCCGGTGGGGCGGCTGACCGGTCTGGACAGCCGCATCGAGGTGTTCCCCACTGTGCTGCTGGCTCTGCCGGACGCAGACCTTGCCGATGCCGCCGCCGAGAGCAGCCGCACCCGGGAGGAACTGGCCCTCTACGAGCGGCCTGACGGGGATGCCAGCGGGGAGGAAGAAGAATGATCGAATTAAAGCGCCTGAAGCTCATCAACTGGCACAACTTTGAAAATGTCACCTTTGATTGTGCCCGTCTGACCTATATGATCGGTGTCAACGCGGTGGGCAAGACCACCATTTTGGATGCCATCCGCTACTGCCTGACCACCAACCGCAACTTCAATGCCCTGGGCAATAAAAAGAGCGGCCGCACCCTGCAGGGCTCTGTCCACGCCAAGCAGCGCGGCGAGAACGCCTACCGCCGCCCGGGCCGCACGGTGGCATACATCGGAGCCGAGTTCTGGGATACCGTCAAGCGGACAAACTTTGTCATCGCTGTCCGGGTGGAATCCGAGGGCCCCATGCAGGAGCTCCACCCCGGCGACCAGACCTGGTACATCTCCGAGGACGGCATCACGCTGGAAAAGCTGCCCTTCCTTGATCCGCGCACCGGTGCCCCCAGCGCCAAGGAGGACTTCAAACCCGCCGTGGGCCGCCTGTCCTACACCCGCAGCCCCAGCGAGGCCCGGGACCGCATCTGCCGCGCGCTGGGCATTGGCCGCGCCTCCAGCCCGCTGGGCAAAAAGTTCAACGAAGTGTTCCAGATGGGCACCAGCATGGACGAGATCCCCAATTTCCGGGAGTTCCTGTACCAGTACATCCTGCCCCAGCCTGAACTGGATCTGGAAGCGCTGCAGGGCGACCGGGTGGAGCTGGAAAACCTCCACGCCGTTCTGGCCGAGGCCCAGACCCGTGCCGCCGCGCTGGAACAGATCGTGGCGTATGGCCGGGAAGCTGCTGCCAAAGAGACGGATGCCCTTGTCAACCGGGGTGCGGCCCTGCTGGCCCGCGCCGAAGCGGATGCCGGTGAGGATGCCTCCTGGCAGAGCCATCTGGATGCAGGCCGCCGCCAGCTGGCCGACCTGAACGCAAAATACGAGGCCGCCAAGAACGCCGAAGCCGAAGCCCGCCGGGCCTATCTGGCGGCCCACGGTGCGGCTGGTGACAGCGGCGCGGGCCGGGCACTGGATGCCCTGACCGAGGAGCTGGCCCGGAAAAAGAGCGCGCTGGATGCAGCGGCCCGGACAAGGAACAGCCTGGAAGCGACTGCAGACACCATCACCGGCCTGCTGACCCAGCTGAACCGCAGCGGCTTTGCGGTGGAGAAGGAGCTCTGGCCCCAGCGCCTGACGGCGGAACATCTCCCCGCCCTGACCGAGGCGCTGGCCTGCATCGAAAAGCCGCTGGAAGAGCAGTATTTTGCTGCCCGGCAGGCTTCGGCGGATCTGGCAAAAGAGCAGGAGGGTCTGCGGGCCGAGCTGAACGCCGTGTCCGGCGGCAAGTGGGTCTACCCCCACGGCGATGCCGCCACCAAAGTGCGGGATGCCGTGAACGCCGAGCTGAAAAGCCGCGGCATGACAGCGGATGCAAAGATCTTCTGTGAGCTGCTGACCGTGGCCGATGAGAGCTGGCAGGACTGTGTGGAAGCCTGCCTGGGTGACCGCCGGTTCGATATCCTTGTGCCGCCTGCCCACTACGCCGCCGCCAAGAGCGCCTTTGTGGCGCTGGGCGACCGGGTGGGGCCCATCAGCCTGCTGGATACCCCGGGCATCCGCAAGGCGGACCGCCATGCGGAGACAGCCCCCGCCGACAGCCTTGCCGCCCAGGTCACCAGCGAGAACCCGCTGGCCGCACAGTATGCGGACACCATCCTGCGCCGCATCGTCTGCTGCGACACCCCCGACACGCTGGAACATTTCCCCGACAGCGCCACCCGGGACCTGCTGCGCCACCATCCCTTCCGGCTGGAACGCCTGCGCAGGCCCCAGCGCTATATCGGCCTGGATGCCCGCAGGGAGCGTGCTGACGCGCTGGAGGCACAGCTTGCCGCCCAGGCCGACCGCTGCCGCGAAGCCGCCCAGACCGAAAAGACGCTGAAATCTGCCTACGACCAGTACCAGAACGTCCTGCGGGGCCATGCGCTGGAACAGCTGGCCGAACTCTGGACCAGCCGGGCCGCGCTGGATGCTGCCCGTGCCGACTACGCTGCGCAGGAGCAGAAGCTGGCCGACTGCCGCGAGAACCCCATGCTGCAGCAGCTCTACCGCGAGGAAGAAGCCCGGGAAGCCGCATGGGAGACTGCCCGCAAGGCCGTGGAGCAGGTGGGCGGCGATATCCGCGTTTGTGAAAAGCAGATCGCATCCTGTGAGGCAGAGCAGGGTAAGGCGGTGGAGACCGCTGCACAGAGCAGGGAAGCGGCAGAGGCATTCTTTGCACAGCACCCGCTGCTGGAGCCTCTGGCACAGGAACGCAAAAAGGGCCTGATGACGGGCGGGCGCACGGCTCGTGCCGCCGCGCAGACTGCCGAAAAGGCACAGACCAGGCTGGACGATACCCTGCGATCTTATCTCACTTCCACGCTGGAACCCGCCCAGAGGGATTACAACGAGCACTATGTCTGCGATTATCCGCTGGGTCTGGCCGGGGTGGAGCAGTACCGCGCCCAGCACGACAGCCTTGTCCGGATTGATCTGGAACGCTACGCCGCCCGTCTGGAACAGGCACAGCGGGATTGCAAGGATCGCTTCCGCAAGGATATCCTCTTCCGGATGAAGGATGATATTTTCAACGCCCGCCGCCAGTTCCGGGAGCTGAACAAGGTGATGGAGCAGCTGACCTACGGCGAGGAAGTCTACCGCTTTGAGCTGGAACCCAGCCGGGACCCCCAGCTGGCTGCCTTCTATCAGGTCATTGTGGACAAGGGCAACCAGCAGATGACCGATGGCGACTCGCTGGACAACCTTGCCGCCACCGCCGACCCCGTCTACGAGCGGCAGGTGGACGCGCTGATGGAAAAGATCATGGCCGATGTGGATGAGAACACCCGGGCCCGGCAGGAGGGCCGCACCACCTCCGGTGCCACCCTCTCGGATTATGTGGACTACCGCACCTATCTGGACTATGACATCAAGGTGACCAACACCGTTTCGGGCCAGCAGGCTTATCTTTCCCGCGTCAGCCGCGATTCCTCCGGCGGCGAGAATCAGGCTCCCTTCTATGTGGCCATCTGCGCCAGCCTGCTGCAGATCTACCAGAAGAGCGAGAACAGCATCCGCCTTGTCCTGCTGGACGAGGCCTTCAGCAAGATGACCAGTGACCGCATCCGCCCCATGATGGAGCTGTTCCGCCGCCTGCAGCTGCAGGTGCTGCTCATCTCCACCGTGGAAAAGAGCACCGCCATCCAGCCCTACTGCGACATTACCTATTCCATCGTGCGCCACGGCGATGCCAACGCCATTGCGCCGTTCTACCGGGCCGGCACCCTTGCCGATGCCCCGGAAAAGGAGACTGAATATGAATAACACCCTTGCAAACATCTGGCTCTTTGCCACCCACTGGACCAAGCTGGATGCCTTTGATACCGAGGAAGAGCTCAACGATGAGCTGGAGCTGCTCCAGCGCCAGAGCCTGCCCACCAAAGTCCGTCAGGTCACGGACAAGGAAGGCAGGGAACAGTTCCTCCTTTACGTCAAACAGGCCGACCGCGATTACGCCCGCTACTGCACCGGCTGGCGGCCCGGCGGGATGATGTGATCCACCCCTGCAAAAAGGAGAATCCATGTCAAAACAGAAAATTCAACTTTCGGATCACTTTGATTATTCACGGCTGATCCGTTTTGTGCTGCCCTGCATCGGCACCATGCTGTTCACCTCCATCTATGGCATCGTGGACGGCCTGTGTGTCTCGAACTTTGTGGGCAAAACGGCCTTTGCGGCAGTCAACCTCATCATGCCCGTGCCCATGCTGGTGGGTACCGTGGGCTTCATGCTGGGCACCGGCGGCAGCGCCATTGTGGGCATCACGCTGGGCGAGGGCGACAATGCAAAAGCTGACCGCTATTTCAGCCTGTTCATGTCAACGGCGCTGATCGCCGGCATCGTGCTGTCCGTGCTGGGGATGCTGCTGCTCCGGCCGGTGGCCATGATGCTGGGTGCCGAAGGCGAGATGCTGGACTACGCCCTGCGCTATGGCCGGGTCCTGATGCTCAGCCTGCCCACCTTTATCCTGCAGAATATGTTCCAGAGCTTTTTTGTTACCGCCGAAAAGCCGCATCTGGGCTTTTACTTCACGGTGGGCGCGGGCTGCACCAACATGGTGCTGGATGTGCTGCTGGTGGGCATCCTGCACTGGAGCGTGGAGGGTGCCGCCATTGCCACCATGCTCAGCCAGGTGGTGGGCGGCCTGCTGCCGGTGTTCTACTTCCTCAACCGGAACAACACCAGCCGCATCCACCTGTGCCGTCCCCGCTTTGAGGGCAAAGTTCTGCTGAATGCCTGCATCAACGGCTCCTCCGAGCTGATGACCAACCTTTCCATGTCGCTGGTGAATATCCTGTACAACTACCAGCTGCTCCGCTTTGCGGGCGAGGATGGCGTGGCCGCCTATGGTGTGATCATGTACGCATCCTTCCTGTTCGTGGCGGTGTTTGTGGGCTATGCCGTGGGCAGTGCGCCCATCGTCAGCTACCACTATGGTGCCAATAACCGCAAAGAGGTCAACAACCTCTACCGCAAGAGCCTGAAGCTCATCGGCGTGGTTGCCGTGGGAATGACCATCGGCTCCATGTTCATCATCCCCCATGTGGCCCGCTTCTTTGTGGGCTATGATGAAAACCTGCTCATTCTGACCACCCGGGCCTTCCGGCTCTATGGCCTGAGCTTCCTTATTATGGGGTTCAACGTCTATGCGTCCTCCTTCTTCACGGCCCTGGGCGATGGCGTGACCAGTGCGCTCATCTCGTTCCTGCGCACCCTGCTGTTCCAGGTGGCGGCGGTTCTGCTGCTGCCGCTCCTGCTGGGTATTGACGGCATCTGGCTGGCCGTGACAGCCGCCGAGCTGGCCGCTTTGCTGGTCAGCATCGGCCTGTTCATCACCAGAGACCAGCAGTTCCATTACCGCAAGGCAGAATAAGGATAGTGAAGAACAAAGCGGCTTTCCGCACAGATACGGGAGGCCGCTTTGTTTTTGTCGAAACATGTGTTATACTGTTTGCGCTGCCCCTTTCCATTCTGGCAACAGATGGGAGGTGACATTATGTATAATCTCGTAACCGATTTGGTTGTAGCCGTCGCAGCAGGTGTAATTGTCCGCTACATCTGCAAGTGGCTTGACGACTGGATCTAAGGGTCAGCAAGCACAAAAGAACCCCTTCAGAGTGTCCACCTCTGAAGGGGTTCGCTTTTGGTGACATTATGAATCTCGTAACCAATCCATTGTCCACTTTCAGTATATGCGAATTTGAAAAAAAGTCAATAGCTGCATAAAAAATTTACTATTTTCTGAGCGTTGAGATGAAAGTGCTTTATTTATTAAAAGTAAATTCCACGAACTCACAGTTTTTGATGCCTGCCGCCGCGTACTCCTCGTTGGTCATATCGTAAAAATAGGACTGCACCACCCGGGCAATGCCGTTGTGGGCCACCAGCAGGAAAGTCTTGTCGGTGTTGGCCCGGAGCTCGTCCAGCAGATTGTAGATGCGCTGGGCCAGCTGCATCATGCTCTCGCCGCCGGAGTAGCGGTCGGCAAAGTGGGTCTTGGAGATACGGAACTCTTCGCCGTCCCGGGGCGTGCCCTCGTAGCGGCCAAAGCACTGCTCCCGGAGCCGGGGCTCACACCGGGCAGGAATGCCGGTGGCCTCTGCAATGGCCCGGGCGGTGTCGGCGGCGCGGGACAGGGGAGAGTACAGGATCTCATCGATCCGAAGGCCGCTGGTCCGGAGCTTTTCGCCCAGCTCCCGGGCCTGGGCGCGGCCTTTTTCGGTCAGGGGGCTGTCGGTCATGCCGCAGATCTTGTTTTCCACGTTCCACACGGTCTCGCCGTGGCGGGTGAAATAGACCTTGTGCGCCGCCTTGGTCAGCCTGTGATCCCGCAGGGTGACGGTGCTGCCCTCGTTGATGTCCAGCCGGGTCAGCTCGGCATCCGGGTAGGGGAGAACCCGCTGCGTGCCGTCGGCAGCCTCCAGCAGGACATCACAGAGCACGGGCTGGCCTTCGGGCAGCTCCTCGCAGCCATAAAGCTGCTCCTCAATGCGCAGAACGCGGTAGTTTTTTTCTTCCATCCTCTTCGACCTCTTTCGGGCAGATTGTTTCTTACATTATAAAACGGCAGCGGGGCCCCGTCAACGCTTGACAGCCCCGTGTGCCGCCTGATAAACTAGGCGCAAGGGAAAAAACGCCAAAAGGAGAGAAAAAGTTGAACATTACAGAACTGCGGTATCTTGTCGCCATCATGGAATGCGGATCTGTGAGTGCGGCGGCAAAGCGGCTGTATGCCGCTCAGCCCAACGTGAGCAAGGCGCTGAAAAATCTGGAAGAAGAATATCATCTCCGCATTTTTGAGCGGTCATCCACCGGCATGATCCCCACGGAGCAGGGGCGGCATTTCATCGAGCAGGCCGAACGGGTGCTGCGGGAGGTGGATCGGCTGGACCAGAGCGTGCAGGAGGCGCAGGAGCGCTGCGCCGAGCTGCGGGTAATGATCCCCCACGCCACCTATGCCTCCTATGCGGCGGTGGATTATCTGGAGAAGGTGTCCTCCATAGAACGGCTCCACATCCACATCCGGGAGGGCGGCTCCATGGAGGCACTGGATCATGTCCTGCGGCAGGGGTATCATCTGGCTCTGCTGCGGTACGCCGTGGAGGATGACGAGCACTATACCCATTACTGCGCCCGGCGGGGCCTGAAAATGGAACCCATTATGGATTTTGAATACAGCCTGCTGACCAACCGGGACGGCCCGCTGGCCCGGAAGGAGATCCGCGACCTGTCTGAGCTGGACAAGTATATGGAGATCCTCCACGATGATTTCCAGCTGCCCGGCGAGGAGGGCGGCGACGGTGTGCGCTGGCATGTCAACCCGGAGCGCCGTATCCATGTGTATGAGCGGTGCAGCCAGTTCTCGATCCTGCAGCGGCTGCCCACGGCCTACATGTGGGCATCGCCCATGCCCCGCAGGGCACTGGAGCAGTACCATCTGGTGCTGAAGAAGTGCCCGGCCCAGCGCCAGCAGATGCGGGATGTGCTGGTCTACCCGGACAAGGGCCGCCTGCGTCCCGAGGAGCAGGCCTTTGTGGATCTGCTCCACAAGGAAGCGGCTTCCACCGTAAAATAAAGGGGCTTTCCGGCTAAGGCACGGCAAAGGTTGCTTCTTTTGAAATTGACAAAAAAACCAATAAATGGATGCAAAACCGGGCGAAAATGAGCGCCCGGTTTTATTTTTGTTGATAAATGGTCAAAAAATAAACGGAAAAGCGGCAAAAATTCTTTGCAGCTATATCGGAAACCATATGGCCCCATGCCAGAAAGATATTTCTCCACTGGAAAAAAGTGTGCTACCATGAGGCCAGAAAAGAGCCCCGGGTATGCGGCAGAATGGGGCCGCGGCCGGCAGGGGCAAAAAGGAGGTTTCTGGTATGATTAGTTTCCTGCTCTGTCTTGCGATCCTGGTGGGCGGATACTTCGTCTATGGCAAGATCGTGGACAATACCTTCGGCCCGGACGACCGCGAAACTCCTGCTGTGCGCATCAACGATGGCGTTGACTACGTTGTGATGCCCCAGTGGAAGCTGTTCCTCGTCCAGCTGCTGAACATTGCGGGCCTTGGCCCCATCTTTGGTGCCATGCAGGGCGCTCTGTGGGGCCCCGTGGTGTTCCTGTGGATCACCTTCGGCACCATCTTTGCCGGTGGTGTGCATGACTACTTCTCCGGCATGATGAGTGAGCGCAACGACGGTGCTTCCATCGCGGAGATCACCGGCAAATACTTAGGCCCCGTGATGCAGAACGTGATGCGTGTGTTCTCTGTTGTGCTGCTGATCATGGTGGGCACCGTGTTCGCCGTCGGCCCTGCCGGTCTGATCGTTGAGCTGTGCAGCCAGAGCGGTGCATCCGGCGTGATGACCTCGCTGCTGTTCTGGCTGGTCATCATTCTGACCTACTACTTCATCGCGACCTTTATCTCCATCGATGCGGTCATCGGCAAGATCTACCCCGTGTTCGGCATCTGCCTCATCATCATGGCCATCGGTGTCATCTTTGGCATCTTCACCAACCCTGCCTATACCATCCCCGAGATCTGGGATCACTTTGGCAGCATGCACCCGTCGGGCACGCCCATCTGGAGCTTCATGTTCATCACGGTTGCCTGCGGTGCGATCTCCGGCTTCCACTCCACCCAGTCGCCTCTGATGGCCCGCTGCATGAAGAGTGAGAAGCAGGGCCACTTTGTGTTCTACGGTGCTATGGTCTGCGAGGGTGTCATTGCCCTGATCTGGGCCGCTGCCGGCTGCTCTCTGTACGAGGTCACCAATGGCCTGAACACCGGTCTGGCACAGGCACTGGCAATGGGTCAGTCCAAGGCCATCTATGATGTCTGCTCCAAGACCATGGGCGGCGTGGGCATCGCACTGGCCATGATCGGCGTGGTCGTCTGCCCCATCACCTCCGGCGATACCGCCTTCCGTTCTGCCCGCCTGACCCTGGCCGACTGGTTCAAGATCGATCAGGACAGCTACGGCAACCGCCTGAAGCTCTGCATCCCTGTGCTGGGCGTGGGCGCTTTCCTGGGTATCGGCAACGCACTGGGCTTCATCAACTACACCGTGATCTGGCGCTACTTCAGCTGGACCAACCAGACACTGGCCATGATCGTTCTGTGGGCCGCTTCCATGTACCTGTTCAAGGAGAAGAAGAACTACTGGATCACTGCAGTGCCCGCTACCTTTATGAGCGCCGTGTCCGCTACTTACTTCGTGCTGGCTCCCGAGTGCCTGGGCGGTCTGCTGAACCATAAGACTGCTGAGGGCGCTGCCGTCTATAACACCGCAGTTGCTTACCCGGTGGGCATCCTCTTTGCGATCGCCATGCTGGCGCTGTTCATCTATGCGACCAAAAAGCAGACAGTGAAAAAGACTGCATAATTGACATTTCCCCCTCTTCAACCTTCTCAATACCCATTCACAACCGCAAAAGCCGCCTGCCGGGCCGTCCGGCAGGCGGTTTTTGCTTGTGCAGAGAAACGACGAATTGCGGCAAAAAGAACAGGAATGCAGACAAGGTGCACAAAAATATGCCAAAAAGTTTGGCAGGGTGCACTGAAAACGAAAAACCACCCGCTGAAACGATTTCGGCAAAGAAGTTTTGCCGAGGATACGTTAAAAAATCTTTGCCGGGATTCCCGGGAACGGCTGACTTATATAGTTTTTGATATAAGGGCCATTCTGGAAGGATATTACCAGATTTATGAAGATTGTGTTAACATAGGGCCAAGGAATGGCCGTGACGGGGCAGAATGGGGCTCCGGGCACGGACGATAAAAGGAGGTTTCTGGTATGATTAGTTTCTTACTCTGTCTGGCGCTCCTGATCATCGGCTACTTTGTCTATGGCAAGATCGTTGACAATACGTTCGGACCGGACGACCGCGAAACTCCTGCTGTGCGCATCAACGATGGCGTTGACTACGTTGTGATGCCCCAGTGGAAGCTGTTCCTCGTCCAGCTGCTGAACATTGCGGGCCTTGGCCCCATCTTTGGTGCCATGCAGGGCGCTCTGTGGGGCCCCGTGGTGTTCCTGTGGATCACCTTCGGCACCATCTTTGCCGGCGGCGTGCATGACTACTTCTCCGGCATGATGAGCGAGCGCAACGATGGCGCTTCCATCGCAGAGGTCACCGGCAAGTACCTTGGCCCTGTGATGCAGAACATCATGCGTGTGTTCTCTGTTGTGCTGCTGATCATGGTCGGTACCGTGTTCGCAGTGGGCCCCGCAGGTCTGATCGTGACCCTGTGCAAGAACAGCGGCATGAGCGGTGTGCTCACCACCACCCTGTTCTGGCTGATCATCATTCTGGTCTACTACTTCATCGCAACCTTTATCTCCATTGATGCCATCATCGGTAAGATCTACCCCGTGTTCGGCATCTGCCTGATCATCATGGCAGTGGGCGTTATCTTTGGTATCTTCACCAACCCCGCCTACACCATCCCCGAGATCTGG
>ERZ841116.609-NODE-609-length-24827-cov-4.160504_pt1 | contig 24827 bp, 18 predicted proteins | sample MGYA00519875_ERZ841116 | MGnify/ENA primary metagenome ERZ841116 (study PRJEB31850, sample SAMEA3708889) | human gut metagenome | biome: human gut; feature: human-associated habitat; material: faeces | place: China | collected 2014 ... | reverse complement strand
CTCTATCTTACAACTACTTAGGCTTTAAGGTAGGTAAGTTTGACAAGAAGACTGGTAAGAACGTTGAAGATAAGAACTCCAAGATGAACAATGTTTCATTACGTAAAGCGATGGCTTATGCAATGAACATTGATGCCGTTAACAAGCGCTACAGTAATGGCTTGACTTTCCGTATTAACACTTTAATCCCAGCACAATTTGGCGACTTCTCTGACAAGAGTATCAAGGGATACCCATACAACTTGAAGAAAGCCAATGAATTGTTAGACAAGGCTGGATACAAGAAGCGTAAGGGTGAAAAATACCGTCGTCAACCAAATGGTAAGAAGTTAACTATTAACGTTGCCGTTCGTAATACACAACCAAATGCTGAAAAGATCTGGACTAACTACATCCAACAATGGCAAAAGATTGGCTTAGATGCTAAATTTGTTGGTGGTCGTCCAATGGAATTCAACTCTTGGGTACAAGATGTTCAAGCAGATAGTCCTAAGATTGATGTCTTTGAAGGTGGTTGGAGCTTGTCATCTGAACCATCACCAATGGACCTTTACAGTGAAGGTGCTCCATACAACATGGCTCGTTTTGTTTCTCCAACTCAATCTAAACTTCTTACTAACATTGACTCAACTAAGGCTTTCAACCACAAGTACCGTGTACAAGCCTTTGATAAGTGGCAACAATGGATGTACGACAATGCCTACGTTGTACCTACTACAAACAGCTGGTCAGTAACTGCAGTTAACGACAAGGTAACTGGCTGGTCACTTAAGCCATCAGCAAACTCATGGTACGATGTTGGCTTTACAAAATAACTTAAAATTTTAATTTTCCATAATCCTCATATATCAACACAAATTACACAATTCTTAAATAATATTTTCTTAAATTAAATTTTCATAGTTATATTCCTTCAGAAGACTCTGCTTTATAAAAGCAGAGTCTTCTTTTTGTATAGGCAATGATAGAATTGCTATTTTTTATAATAATTGTTGTAAGATAGTAGTTGATAAAAAGTAAGGAGGAACTGACTTTGACTGCAAAGTTACCAACTCAGATTGAAGTGCGTGGGGGACGTGTTCATAATCTGAAAAATATTGATGTTAATATCCCACTTCATAAATTTGTTGCAATCTCTGGTTTGTCAGGCTCAGGAAAATCTTCTTTAGCCATGGGTATCTTATATGAAGAAGGCTCCAGAAGATATTTAGATGCCTTGTCTACTTATATGCGTAGACGAATCAAACAGGGAAATCAGGCAAATGTTACTAGCGTCAAGCATATTCCTTCAGCTTTAGCCTTAAGGCAGCGTCCAACTATTCCATCTGAACGCGCAACGGTTGGAACAATGAGCGAAACTTTTAATATTTTGCGGTTGATCTTTTCTAGATTAGGCTCGCCTGTTTGTCCTAATGGTCACCGTTTAAAGCCAAGTCTAGAAATTGCAGAAGCAATGGCAAAGTCAGGTGAAGAAATGAGTCAACTTACTTGTCCAGTTTGCGGTGTTAAGTTTTATGCGCCAAGTGCTGAACAGTTTGCCTTTAATTCTGATGGGGCTTGTGAAAAATGTGGCGGAACAGGAAAAGTACGTCAACTGGATGATAGTAAGTTGATTGCTGATCCTAGTCTTTCTATTAAAGATGGAGCAGTTGCTTCGTGGTCGCTACCTGGTAGAAACTTTATGCCAAATGTAGCAGAACATGCAGGGGTTAGAATTGATATTCCTTATAAGGATTTAACTGATAAAGAAAAAGATTTTGTTCTTAATGGTCCTGAAAAGAAGTATAAAATGGACTTTTTATCAGGAACGGGGAGAGTTTTTCATGATTTTAATGCCCTTTATGAAAATGCTCACCAAGCTGTTTTACGTTCTGCCAAAACTAGTAAGAGCGAACGTGCGCAAAAGCGGATTTCAGAATTTTTCTCATATCAGACTTGTCCTGTGTGTCATGGTTCAAGATTAAAGCCAGGATTATTGAAGCAATTAGTAGGTAGTTTAAATATTAACGAAGTAGCTGAAATGCCATTAGGTGATTTGATTGCTTGGAAAGATCAAGTGCTTAAGAGTTTACCAGCTGAGATGCATAAAATGGCCAGCGCCTTATTCACAGAGTTTGTGGAGAACTTGCAACCACTACTTGATTTAGGCTTAGATTATTTAACAATGGCTCGAAATGGTAACACCTTATCCACAGGTGAATTACAGCGAATTCAGTTAGCACGCACGTTGAGAACAGAAACAACTGGCGTCTTATATGTCTTAGATGAACCTTCAATTGGGCTACATCCTGCTAATGTTGACGGCTTAATTAAGGTCTTGCATAAATTAGTAGCACAAGGAAATTCACTAGTAGTTGTGGATCACAATGTGGATATTATTAAAGCAGCTGATGAAATAATTGAGATTGGACCAGGATCAGGTGAACAAGGCGGTGAAATTCTGGATCAAGGTAGCGTTGATCAAATAAAAAAAGACAAGCAATCTTTAATTAGACCTTATCTTGATGGAACTGCTGAATTAATGGGGAGAAAGCGAGCAGAAAAAGTTAACTCTGTAAAAATTTCATTTAATGTGGATCATTATTTTAATCTGCAAGATGTTCATGCGAATATTCCTGTTAATCAATTAACTGCTGTGACTGGATTTTCTGGAGCAGGTAAGACAAGTTTAATTCTAGATAGTTTAGTTCCAGCAATTCAAGCACAAGCAAAAGGTGAAAATTTACCTAAACAAGTTAAGAACTTTGAATCGCCAATTAATCAAGTAGTTAGCGTTGATGCTTCACCAATTGGTAAAAGTACCAGGTCAACTGTTGCTACATATACTTCAATTATGGATAATTTACGTAAATTATTTGCTCGGCAGCCTCTTGCAAAAAACAAGCATTATACGCCAACTTACTTTTCTTATAATAATAAACAGGGAGCTTGTCCAACTTGTGGTGGAACTGGAATTGTAACTTTAGATATTCAATTTTTACCTGATATGCAGCAGATTTGTCCGACCTGTGAGGGTAATCGCTATAATCCAGAAGTTCAAAAAGTAAAGTGGAACGGCTACTCAATTGTTGATATTTTAAATTTAGATATTAATGAAGCAATTCCTGTTTTTAAGAAAGAACCTAAAATTGAGCGTGACTTACTTTTATTAAAAGAAGTGGGACTAGATTATCTTCATTTAGGTGAAAGTACACCAACTTTATCTGGTGGAGAGGCACAGCGTTTGAAGTTAGTGACACATTTAAGTCATAAACAGGACGATACTTTATTTGTATTTGATGAGCCTACAATTGGATTACATCCGCTTGATGTGAAAGTTTTAGTTCAAGTAATGCAGAAATTGCTAGATCAAGGGGCAACTATTATTACGATTACGCACGATCTAAATATGATAGTTAATGCAGATAATATTCTTGATTTAGGGCCACGTGGCGGAAAAAATGGTGGAAAAGTCGTTGCTGCAGGACAAACACAAGATTTGATTAACCATCCCGTGAGTTTAACAACAGAATACCTTGCTAATTATTGGCGGCAGTTAAAAAAATAGAGCCTTAGGTTAAGCAAGAAGAAAAGCGAATGTTTTATAATTTATATGAAGAGAAAAAGTAGAAAGTGCGGAAGATCATGAAAGAAAAAGAACAAAGTACAGTTGTGGGACAGCTGTTGATCTTAAATATATTTGCAATCCTTGCAGGTTACTATTTTATTACTACCATTGATGAATTTGTTAAACAACGTGAATGGTGGTATGACTTACTAGTTTTACTAATCGTAATTTGTGAAGTTGTCTATAACTGGATTCAGTTGATGAAGATTAAGGATAAAATTAAAAAGATGTCTTTGACATTATCGATAATAACTTTAAGTGCATTTTTAAGTGGAACATACTTTAGCGAAATTTGGAATAAGATTCAAAAAGGCAGTGGTTATCGGAATACGATGATTTTAGCCATCTTTTGGGTGTGCTTGTTGATAATTTGGAATATAGTCTTGTGGAAGAGATATAAAAAGAATAATTAACGAAACCGGAAGAACCGACAACACCAGAAAAGCCAACACAACCGAGTGAACCAACAAATCCAGAAGAGCCAGCAACACCAGAATCACCTAAGACTTCTGAACAAATTGGCAAAATAAATGATTCTAATAACGCAGGTGCTTCAAACACTTCTACAAGCTTAACTCATACAACTTATGCAGTTGGAACTTCAAGAAATGTCACATCAGCTAAGCAGATTAATCATGCTAGAACAGCACTACCGCAAACTGGTAGTCAAAAGACAGATTTATCATTAGCAGGATTAGCATTAGCTTCTGTCGGAGCAATAATTGGACTAATTGGTGGTAAAGAAAGGAAAAGAAGAAAAAGATAAAAAATAAATAGATACAAAAAGGTGCATATTTACTGTTTTAAGCAGTAATATGCACCTTTTTATTTTTCTTATCAAAAATAATTATTCTACAACGTTTCTTTCAAATGGATCATCAGAAATACCCTTTTCTAAAATATCTCTTGACCATTGTTTAGCAGAAAAGAGAGAATGGTCGCGATAATTCCCACAAGATTCAATAGTAGTGCCAGGAACATCCTCCCATTGAATATTATCGCGAATTTCTTCAAGTGCTTCCTTAAGAGCCTTAGCAACATCTGTAGTTGATGGGGTACCCCAAACCAAAAGATGAAAGCCCGTTCGGCAACCAAATGGTGAACAGTCAATGTAGCCGTCAATACGGTCACGCAATAATCCAGCTACCAAGTGCTCGATAGTATGTAAGCCTCCAGTAGGGATGGCATTTTCATTTGGCTGAACTAAGCGAAGATCAAAATTACTAATCTTGTCACCTTTTTTACCTTCTTCAACAGTAATTAGGCGAACATAAGGTGCCTTAACTTTAGTGTGATCTAATTCAAAACTTTCAACTTTACCCATAATAAATTTCCTCCTTATAAAAATATCTTTTATTTCCAAATTTTGTTAGCAGTATCAACGACTAATTTTATCTTTTTCCATTGATCAGCTTCGCTGAGAATATTACCTTCTTCTGTTGAGGCAAAGCCGCATTGCGTACTAAGCGCGAGGTTAGACAATGGAACTAATTTAGCTGCTTCATTAACTCTTTGAATAATTGCAGCAGGATTTTCTAACTGTCCATCTTTTGATGTAATTAATCCTAAAACAATTGTGACGTCATCCCGGTTGTTCCAGATTGTTTTAATTGGAGCAAAATCTCCAGCACGGTCATTGTCGTATTCTAAGAAAAAGCGATCATAATTTAATTGCGCCAAATACTTAGCAATTGGTTCATATCCGCCTGAAAAAAGAAATGTAGATTTAAAATTACCACGACAGATATGTGTAGCAACAGTCAGATCATCTGGTAGATTTTCTAGTGACTTATTAATTACATACACTGAATCTTCCGCTAATTGAATATATTTTTCATGTTCCTTGGGATCATTTTTGGATTCGTTCAATTTACTGATTAAAAAAGCCCAAGTTGTGTCATCAATTTGAAGATAGCGACAACCTAAGTCGTAAAAATGCTTGATTGTTTCATGGTACGCTTTAGCCAGATCATCAAGATAAGCTCGTTTATTATTATAAAAATTAGGCCAATTATCTGATCGGTTATCTCTAAAAAGCAGTGTAGGGGATGGGATAGTTTGTTTAGGAGTCACATTAGTATGCTCTTTAACAAACTCAAACGCTTTAAAGAATGGATGCTCGGGATTATAAGCTACTTTGCCAGCTAATTCTGCATTATCTGTTCTAGTTTTAGCGCCATGGAACTTGTAGCTTTCGTGATAATCGTATTTTTTAACGCCAGTTAAGCCCCATAAAAAATCAAGATGCCACCAACTGCGACGAAATTCGCCATCAGTTACAGCCTTTAAGCCTAAGTTTTCTTCTGTATGAATTAACTTTTCAATTTCTTGGTTTTCTACTTGAGTTAGTTCAGCTTGCGAAATATCTCCGTGATTAAATTTATCTCTAGCCTGTTTTAATTCTTCCGGTCTTAAAAAACTACCAACAATGTCGAAATGTGCTAATTCTGTCATAGTAATCTACCTCTTAATTTTAACTAATTTTTTCATTTAAATGTTTTTTGAGGATCCACTAACAAGAGGGATCATATTTAAGTAGCACATTCGATTAAATACCCGTTCGTTAAAAATAATATTCTTATTTTTCATAATGATCCCTCCTTTGACAAAAAATAAATCGGCAAAAGAAAAAGCGTCCTTAGTATAGCTATTACACTACACTAGGGACGCTTAATACGTGTTACCACCCTATATTCAAACCAATTTCACAATCAGTTCCTTAATAAGTACTCCAAAATATGGAAGACTCAGACGTGATAACGTACGTCAATCGTAAATTGCTTACTTTAAATAGCTCGCATTTTAATTTAGCTCCAAGACCATTTTCTTCACTCTAGCAACATCGGCTTACACCTGTTCCGACTCTCTGTGAGATGCATTAAGTGCTTACTCATCTTTTCTAAGCTTTAATTAATTTTGTTGTCATAATACTACAATAACTAAATAATAATGTCAAGAATATTTATAAAAATTATTCAATTTCAGTATCTACATCATCTTTTTGATTATTAAAGATATTCCAATCTAATTCACCAGTACGCTTAGCAGTAATTACACCAGCGACCATCGAATCATTAACATTAAGAGCAGTTCTGGCCATATCAACGATTGGGTCAATAGCAATTAAAACTCCAAGCACTGTAACTGGCAGGTTAAGTGCTCCAAGTACCATTAAAGTAGTAAATGTTGCACCGCCACCAACACCGGCAACGCCGAAACTTGAAATAACATCAATTACAACTAAGGTTAAGACAAATTGCCATGAGAAAATATTAACTCCAACAAGGGGAGCAGTAATTGCTGCAACCATCGATGGGTAAATACCTGCACATCCATTTTGACCAATAGTTAAACCAAAGCTAGCGGCGAAATCGGCAATTGTGTCGCTAACGCCCATTGATTCACGTTGGGTACGAATATTAAGTGGCAAACTACCACCACTAGTTCTGGAAGTGAAGGCAAAAACTAAAACTGGCCACGCCTTCTTAAAGTAAGTAATAGGATTAATTCCATTAATTAAAAGTAAAACAGCGTGAACAATAAACATAACTATTATTGCAACATAAGCGGCAACGATGAAGACCAATAATTTGCTCATTGTTGCGAAACTGTTAGTTGCAGTAGTTCTAGCAATTAGAGCAAAGATTCCGTATGGAGTGAGTTCGAGTACAATTTTAACTATCCGCATGATAACTGCACGTAATGCTTGAATACCACGTGCAAAGGTAGCAGCGACTTCAGCTTTTTCTTTCTTAATTTGTAAGAATGCAATTCCGACAAAGATAGAGAAAACTACAACTGCAATTGTACTAGTTGAACGCATTCCTGCAAAGTCGGCAAAAATATTTTGCGGGAAAAACGAAGTAATTTGTTGCGGTAAAGTTAGGCCTTTCAATTGTTCTTGATGGTCCTTAATTGCACTAAGAGCAGTTGAAGAAGCAGTCATTCCCTTAGCAAAGCCAGCTCCGCCTAAATTAAAAATTGCAACACTGCTAAAGCCCAGAAATGAAGCAACTGCAGTAGTTCCTAGCAAGATAGCTAAGACACTTGTAGCAATTTTTCGAATTTTAGTAGTCATTTTTAATTGCGTAAAGGCACCAACTAATGAAACAAAGATTAGTGGGATAACCAACATTTGTAATAAGGAGACATACCCATCTCCAACAATTGAAATCCAATCAATACTATTTTTTACAATCTCGTTTTTGGCACCAAACATTAATTGAATAGAAACTCCAAAGACGATTCCAACGACTAATGAGAGAAATACTAGCTTGGTAAATCCCCAATTCTTTTTATGTAAGTAAGCCATGCCAGCTAGAATAGCGACGGCTACTAAAACAATGAGAGTAGTTTGCAATTTATTCAACCCCGATTCTAAGCAAACAAAAAAGAGCCATTGGCCTAGTGCCAACAGCTCTTGAGAAAAATCATAGTTATAACTTTGAAAAGCTAGTTTCTAACTAGAGAAATTCCTGAAGTGAACTAATGACTGTACGCCAAATAATTGCCAAATTTTTTGACAATTACAACAACAAGAATTTGCTTGACGTACATTAAACATAATCATTAGCTCCTTTCTTACTTTTCACAAGTTATAATATCTTATAACTTACTTTTAGTCAACAATTAATCTTAAAAAAATAATATTCCATAAATATATGTTATGCTAAAACAGTATATAAAATATTGTATATAGACATTGAAAGCTCTTTCTTTAGTAGGTATAATCAACTTGAGAGTAAATAAGTTTTATGAGGTGAAGTAAAATGGCAGAACCTAAATGGTTAAAAGATTTAAAAGAAGAAGATTATCTTAAAGAAGATTTTGATGCGACTGGTAAATCACGCTACACTGTTGAAGGTATAGACAAAAATGATCCAGAGTGGTTAGATAAGGCAGCTAAGAAAGTTAATGCAGCTGAAGGTGATGACTATGTAAAGCTGGATGCTGGTCTTCTTACGGTTAATCAAATTAATTGGATGCTCCGTCGTACGTTTGGCGAATTGACTTATGTTGATGATAATAACCAATTTTTATGGTATAACAAGCCAACTGATCCAAATAAAAAGATGCTTGCTGGTCGTACTCCAGACCAAGTTGGTGATACTATGGGAGCAGTTCACCCTCATATTCGTAATGTTATTCCTGAAGCTAAGAAAGTTATCTATGCTTTAAGAAATAAGGTAGATGGACACGATGAAGTTAAGATGCCAGTGCCAAATGGTAATCGTCATAAGTTGATTTTGCATGATTATAAGCGAATTGAAGACGAAGATGGTAACTATATGGGAACTTATGAATGGGTACAAGATATTTATCCATTTGTAAAATATTTCTGTGAAACTACTGGTCAAAAGCTGGTAGATGATCCTGACGCAACTACTGGCGCAACTTATAAGAAAGATGAAGTTGATACTGCAACTAGTGCGTCTAAGCACGAAGAACACGTAGAAGAAAAGAAAGAAGCAAAACCTGATACTAACTCTGGTGCTTCGGAATATTAGTTGATGTTAGACAGCTACTTTTTAATTTATAAACAAAAGCATCAATGACTTTAATGATACGAAGTCATTGATGCTTTTTATATTATCTAATTCTCTTTAATAAACTGCTTTAATTCTTCTTGAGAAAAATCATTTCCATAATCCTGAGTTAAGAGATTTAAAATTTTTTCATCATCAGCGTTGAATTGACGATAGCGTCGGATCATCTTTTTAATAGCGTCAATTCGTTCTTCTTCTTTTCCTGTTTTGATGCCAGCCTTTTCTCCAACATATCGCATATCGTCAAGTTTCATTTGGTAATCCATGAGTTTTTTCCTTCTTTGTGGATTAGTTTTGTATTTTTCTACATCGCTTTGTAACTTTTGAATAAAGCTATCATTTGTATTAATTTTACCACGCATTAAATCAAAAAAACCTTGCAAACGGGCAGTTAGTTCCTTGTTTCATAACCCAGCTAAAGGAAGTTTTATTTTTTAGAAAAAAAGCATCCCTCAAACATTTAAGGGATGCAGTAGTCTATTTATTTTTTTCTTGTAATAGATCACGAATTTGACGAAGATATAATTCTTCATTGGTTGGTGTAGGATCATCTTCTTCGACTTCTTTTTTAGGCATAATTTTGTTGACTAGCTTAATTAAGAAGAAGACAACCAACGCGATGATTAAAAAGTTAATAACTGCATTTAAGAAACTGCCATATTTGAACGTAGCTTCACCGACAGTGAATTTTAAGTTTGATAAATCAATCTTACCAATAAATAATCCAATGAGAGGATTAATTAAGTCTTTAACTAATGAATTTACAATTGCGGTAAATGCTGCACCGATAATAACTCCGACAGCTAAGTCCATCATGTTACCACGAGAAATAAATTCTTTGAATTCTTTAATCATTTGCTTTTCCTTTCTAAAAAAGTAGCTATTAATTAAAAATTATACCGAAAGTAATTAACTTCTCACTAGAAAAATGCTTTTAGAACACAAAAAAACGTTAGAGTTTTAATCTAACGTTTTTGTTGAAAAGAAATTAATTCTTTCTCTTTCGTTTAAGTTCACTGCCGACTAGACCGAGTAAGAATGAAGTAGCACCAAAGGCTAAACCGATTAGGCTAGCATCATTTGGCTTAGCGCCAGTTTGAGGTAAGTTGTTTTCTTCAGTCTTCTTAGTTTCGTGACTAGCAGCGTTTGTTGGTAAATCTAAATGAGAAGAAATAGGTGATTTTGTTTCGTTGTTCTTTCTTACTAATTGGGTTTGTGTTGATTTAGCTGGTTTAGCAAGTTGAACCGGTTTAGTAGGTATAGTTGGTTTAGCAGGTTGAACTGGTTTAGTAGGTATAGTTGGTTTAGCAGGTTGAACCGGTTTAGTAGGTAAAGTCGGCTTTATAGGTTGAACCGGCTTAGTAGGCTCGGTTGGTTTGGTAGGTTGAACTGGAACAGCAGTGTAAACAACTTGGAACGAAAGGTCACTACTATTTGGTTGAACTGCTTGTGCAGCAATTTGTTTTTGATCGGCAGTATAGTTCTTAATGACTGGTGAGGTAACTGCGATAAAGGTATTAGAAACTGGAGACCAATCATTCAATTCTTCCTTGTTGGTTACCAAATCGAGCTTTCCAGTTTGAGTAAATTTTACAGAAGTATTATAAGTTGGTGCAGCTTCTTTGCCGTTATCATAAATATAGGTGATAGTTTCGTTAACAGTCTTAGAATTATTGATCTCTTTAAAGGCGTGTTTAAAGTGAACATCATAATTTTGATTGTTAGGCTTTTCATCATTATCATAGAAAATGTTTTTTTGATCAGTTGGATCACTGATTAAAACGTAATTATTAGCTACGTATTTATCAATTGTATCTTTAGTAGAATATTGTGAATTTGTATTAGGCTCACCAGATAAGCTCTTAGTTTCTAATGTTTTACCAGTAGTATCATCAATATAAGTTACATTAACATTTTCAGTTAATTCATACGGAACTTTAACCATAAATTCTGTACTGTTTGCTAAAGATTTAATCAAATCTTGATCCGTCGTAGCATTGAAGGTTAGTGGAGATACTATTTGATTATTAATTTCAAACTTCTTGGAAACAGGTGTAGTTTGAGTAATATTAGTAGGATCAATCTTATAAACAGTTGAAAATGTCACTGGTAGAGAAACAGCGTGACTATTATTTTCTATTGTCCATGTTTCCCAAGAAACTTGATTTGTAACCAAGTCTTTTTGTCCATTTCTAGTGAAACCGGTATTACCTAATTCAATAGTTTGGAGAGCTTGACCTTTCTTAGGACCATTTTCGGCATAAAGGACAACTTTTTCAGAAATAGACTTATTTTCTTTAACGTCATTTGTCTTATGAGTAAAGTGAGCGATGAAGTACTGGTCGACTTGATCATTAGTATCAAACTTGCCGTAAATTACAGCAGACAACGTATCGCCTGACAACTTAGTAGTTATATCTTTAGGATCATTACCTACGTTTACTGCAACAAAGTTATAGTTTGAAAAATCGTAATTGGATGGAATAGTAAATGAGATAGTAGATTTGCTTGTTCCATCTGTCTTAAGGTCTTTAGCAAAGTCAATGAATTTTCCTTCAGTATCATCATAGAAGCGAAGAACAGCACCTTGCTTATCAGCATTGTAGATGACTGTCTTCTCAATATTTTGAGAGTTATGGTCAACTTTAATAGCATCAATTTTAAGTTGATCTGGAGTATAGCCAGAAATTGTTGGAGAAGTGACTGAAGCGAAAGTTTGTGGAGCAGTCCATTTTGTATCAGTTGTGCCAGTAACTAAATCTTTTGTACCAGTTTCAGTGAAAGTGAGTTGGTTAGTAGCATCTTTAGCAGCTGGAGAACCATCTTTATAAATATAGTGAATAGTTTCGGTAACTGTCTTCTTGTTAGAAACAGGACCGATTCCATGTTTGAAATGAACTTCATAATTTTGATTATTAGGAAGTTCGTCGTTGTCAAATGAAAGAGGGGCTTGATTGGTTGGGTCGTTAACTAGAACATAGTTTTGAGCGACATATTTATCAATAGTATCCTTAGTTGAATAATTGGCTTCTGTATTAGGCTTACCTGATAATGACTTACTCTCTAAAGTTTTTCCAGTCGTGTCATCAATATAGTTAACTGTAATATTTTCAGCTAAAGTATATGGAATAGTGACGTTTAGATTAATAGTCTTATCATTACTCAATTCTGATGTTTCAAATGGCAGTTTAAGTGAAGAGTAGTCGAACACTTTACCATCTTTTGTAGCTTTAACTTGAGCTAAATCTAATGAATAAATTTTTTCTTGGTTATCAAGACCACTAACTTTTTCTGGTAAATTAAAGTTTTCAATGAATGCTTTATCAGGTGTCCAGTTAGACCATTTAGTATTTTCACCTTTAGGATCATTGACAAGGTCTACAGTTCTAGTTCTTGTGTAAGTAATTTTTTGGTCAATTGGAGAAGTTGCAGCATCAACCACTGTCTTACCTGCGTGGGGACCATTTTCATAGACATAGTTAACTTTTTCTGCAACTACAGCAGTTTCATTCTGATTATCTAATGCATGCTTAAAATGAAGAATAAACTCTTGATCCTTAGTTTCATCATTATCGAAGTTTCCATAAGCGATCTTTGAATAATCAGAATTTGTGATAGAACCATTACCAGAAACACCGGTAAAGATGTAGTGATTGTTCTTTAAAAAGTTAACGATACTATCTGCATCAGTAAATGAGATAGGCTGCTTGCTTGAATTATTGTCTAATTCAGAATAAGTATCAGTTAATGAGGCCCTCTGTCCATTTTTGGTTAAATAATCAGATAAGTTTTGATTTTCAGTATCGTCGTAGAAAGTAAGGCGTGCATGTTCTGGGGCATAGTAATGAACTGTGTAAATTAATGGAACATTACCTTCAGTAGTAATCTTTCCATCATTATCAATGTTTAACTTAATGGCTGGAATTTTAGGCTGATCAATTAAAGTGTAGTTCTTGTCTTCTGCTTTAGGTGAGACTACAGCACTAAGACTATAATCAGGTTGCCAGTTCTTCCAGATAATGTGGTCAGTAACTAAATCTTTAATTCCAGTGCGAGTATAAGTTACAGTCTTGTTATAAGAATTTGCAGCCGTTTTTCCTTCTTTAGTACCATTAGCGTAAACATAATTAATTGTTTCTGTTTTTACCTTTTTGTTTGTCTTTTTGTCGCTAACTGGTTCAGTACCATGATAAAGGTAGACATAATATTGAGGTGAACTGTCTTTAATTTGAAGTTTAGAACTGTTATAACTATTTTTTAAAGCATCCATCTTAAAGTTTTGCTTAGTTATATCGTATTTAGTTAGATTTGTGCTATGAACACTTTTTTCTCCTTTAGTTGCTTGTTCATCTAACACATAACCCTTTTGCTTAAGATCATTGAGAATAGTATTAGTTGGGTTATCAATAGAAGAATCAGTCTTGGTGATAGTAGCACTTAATACATCTGGAATTTCTTCATTAGTATTTTCATCAATAAAGTGAATTTTAACAATTCTATCAACTACAGGATCAAACTTAAAGTCAAAATAAGTTTGAGTAGAAGAATTAGTTGTGACTCCTGAACCAGAATGTTGCCAATCTCTTTCATTAACAATTGGAGTGGTGATTGAAGGACCTACACCTGAATCTGGCTGACTAGCCCAATCTGCAATATCGTTAGGGTTCAATAAGGTGTCTAATTGAATAAAGTAAGGACCCATTTTGGAATAATCCACACCATTTGCTGTAAAGTTACCTTTTTGGTCAATCTTAATTTGTTTTTTATCGTCAGAAATTGAGTCTCTTAATAGTTTTTCAAAGTTGGTGTCTTCTGGAAGAGTTGCAAGTTTATTGTAGTAATCATTGATCGGAACTCTTTGACTATCAGAATCAACGACTTCCATATCTGCTGGAATCTTGAAAACCTTAATAGTAGATGGAAGAATTTGTTGTCCCTTATTAAATTTGATGTTAACTAAAACATCCATCAATGGATTTAAACTTGGATCTTTAGCAGAGCCATAATTCCACTCAAGTGCGTATTGCATTAATCGAGCATCTTTTTGCTTATCAGCGGGAACATCTGCTGCAGCACTTGGTTCTGGTCCACGATATGTTGCACCATTTTCGGTATAAGAACCTTTTGTGCCAGGATAACCGTCTTGCCCAGGAGTCCAAATTAATTTTGGTCCCATAACAAAACCGTGAAGAATTTCTTGGGTAATAACTTGGTCTTTATACGGAGTAATTTTAATTGGTAGATTTTGAGTAAATACTTGATTATTAGGTAAGGTTACAGTAACAGGTAAATTGAAAGCAGGATAAGTGTCGTGGTCAGTATAGTATTGCTTCGTTGCTTTATTATCGGCAGTAAAAGTAAATCTTGGATTAAATCCTGATAAGACTCCGTCATCGTTGCCTGTATAAGTGAAAGTAAATGTTTTATCGGTATTTGTTTGAGATGCGGTTAGCACAAAGTAGTTCCACTTAGAAGGAATGTTGCCAAAACGTAGTAAATTATTAGTATCGCTAATTGAAACTGTAACTTTTTGTCCGTTATTAATGGTAATTGGCTTGTTTTCATCCGTATTAACATGAACTTTTATTGATCCTTGGGTAACATTAGCCATCATTGACTTATTAGGTTCAGCTCCTGTAATAGTTACGGCTGTAGCTTGCGTTTCATTAGTAGCTTGAACTTTTTCTTCAAGAATATTTGCTTGAGTAGCTTTATTATTTTGAGTTTCTGATTTGGCAGCTAATACGTTAAGTTCTTGATTATTAGTTTCGCTATTTTTATTAGTCTGACTCGCAGATGTTTGTTCTTGAGTGGGTAAAGCTTTTACGTCATTTTTATTGTCTTCGCTAGTATTATTTTTTTGAATATTTAAAGTACTTGATTTAGTAGATTCGGAAATATTTTCTTGGCTAGTAATATTTTGGTTTGTAGTGTTTACTTCGGCTGCATGCGTGGTATTAGAACTTTCTAAAAAGAAAGTTGTACCTAATGCAACAGTAACTAATCCAACTGAAAGTTTTCTAAGGCTAAACTTTTCTTTCCCATTAAGCTTAGCAATAAAAGATAAATCATTCTTATGTGACATTTCTTTTTCCTCGATTACAATCATTTTATATATAAAATAACAATTTTGTTTTCCAACAAGTTATTATAACTCAACTTTAAATAATGAAATCAAAAAAGATTGATTAATCTGAATATTCATATTATTTTTGATAAAAAGTTGCTATTAATAGCTTTAAAAGGCAAAGACTATAAATTTTATACCATAATAAAATAAGCACCTAATTAAAAAACGTTATTAAAAGAGGTATCAAAAAAATAAATTGGAATGTAAAATTATGCTGATAATGCAAGCTGAAAGGTCAAAAAAATATTAAATTATTCGAAAATCCTAATGACTAAGAAAAGAAAGCGTTTTATTTAACTGGAAGGAACGCCTACTGCATATTTACCTAAAGATGTAAACTCTTGTTTTGAATTTTTTGACTACTATACTAGATACAGATGCTTTTTTGAGTAAAAGACGGATAAGGCACAATATATGGTGTGACCTAATATAGAGAAAGAGGAGTTAATGGATGGATAATTCAACATCATTACAAGAAGATCATAAGGAAAGAAAGGATAATTACTTTGTTTGGCTATTTAAGCAATTACATGGCTGGCCAGTACAAAACTATATGCTTTGGTTCTTTGCCTTTGGGTTTCAATTGGCTATTTTGATTCAAAACAAAATTACTACTTTAACACTAATTACTTTCATTGGTACTCTACTTGGAACATTATGTGTGTTAGCAATCAATGCTACTAAGGCAATTAATGGTTGGCTTGGTTTAATTTCGGCAGCTTGTTTTATTTATGCAGGTTTAGCTGCTAAAAATTACTTATCGATTTTTGAGCAAATTGCTTATATTTTAACTTTAGACTTACCAGTTATTATTTCAGTTAGATCTTGGAATGATGATACTAAGAACCATTTACGTAAATTTGGTGCTAAAGAATGGATTATTGCAATTGTTGGTACCTTAATTGTGTATGCAGTATCAGGTTACTTAATTGGTAAATTTACTAACGACCCACGTCCTTGGATTGATGCAATTAGTTTCGCTATTTCATTAACTGCTGGAATTATGTGTTTCTTACGCTACAACAACCAATACTTCTGGTGGACTGCTAGTGGAATTTTTCAATTAATTCTTTGGGGTGTAACTTACGCACAAGGAGATGCAACTTTAGCAATGGCAGTTAACTCCTTAATTTATGTTGTTAATGACGTTTTGGCCTTTACTGTTTCCCCTTGGTTTAATATGGGAAGAAAGCGTGAAGGATTAAAAGCTATTAAAGACTAATAAAAATCGAAATAAGTTAAAATGAGCATGTCGAGTTTCGGCATGCTTTTTTGTTTGTGAGGTATAAATAGATGAATGAAAAGTGGAAAAAGAAATTGGCAAATGCAGCAAATAATGATGACTATGTAAAGCTAAATACGGGCTTAATGAGAGTATCAGATTTAAATAATTATTTATCATCTTTTCCTAGTAACTTGCTTGCTTTTAATAAATTGGGAAAATTTACATATTATAAACAATTGCCGGGAATGAACTATAATCCACCAGAGCTTGGAGAAAATATTATTTCGTTGGGTAAAACAGAGCAAGAAAAGAAACAGTTAGAGGAAGTCTTCCACAAATTAAGCACAGGTCGGGAAAAAGAATTCCGCTTTGCGGACCAGACTAATACTCAAAAGAGGTTTATGGTGGATAGTTATCGTGCTGTTTTTGATAAAAATCATCAATTTTCAGGAATTAATGAGAGTATTCAAGATATTTATCCACTTGTGGAATATTATTTAAAGGAAACTGGGCAAAAATTAGTTGTTGATCCAAATAATCCGAATGGTGAAGTTTATCGTAAAAATCAAGAAATTGATGCCGAAAGTGGAGCGTCTGAATTATAGAAAATTGACATAAGCATATTTTTCCTTAAAATATAATTAAAATATCTAGGAGAAGGGAATGTAGTTAAAATGGCTGTAATTGATCAAGCGTATATTCAAGATAAATTTATTGAATATTGTAAGGTAAACACGCGCTCAGATAACCAAAGTAAAGAAGTACCAACAACACCTGGACAAATCGAATTGCTAAAAATAATCGAACAAGAATTAGAAAATTTGGGCTTAGAAAATATCTCTTTTTCTAAAAAAGATTCATATCTTGTTGGAAAACTACCTGGCACAGTGAGAGATGAACAAGTTACTCCGATCGGTTTTGTGGCCCATGTGGATACAGCTGACTTCAATGCAGAAAATGTTCAGCCGCAAGTACATCAAGACTATGATGGAAAGGATATTGTATTAAAAGAGGGTCGAGTTTTGTCCACAAGTGAATTTTCTAGTTTGAAAAAGCACTTAGGTGAAACTTTAATTACTGCTGATGGAACAACCTTGCTTGGAGCGGATGATAAGGCGGGAATTGCGGGTTTATTAGGAATGCTCAAATATTTAAAAGAAAATTCTAGCGTAAAGCATGGCGATATTTGGGTTGCTTTTGGTCCTGATGAGGAAATTGGTAAAGGAGCAGCTCGTTTTGATGTTCAACGTTTTCCAGTTGAGTTCGCCTATACTCTAGATAATGGAGATCCAGGTGACATTGCTTTTGAAACTTTTAATGCAGCAGCTGCTACAATTCATTTTCATGGTACAGTTGTTCATCCCGGAGAAGCATATGGCTTAATGGTTAATGCTGCTTTGATGTCTAGTGAATTTATCCAAGGCTTGCCAGCTGATGAGGTCCCAGAAAATAGTAAGGGCTTTGATGGCTATTTTATGGTTTTATCCAATAACGGTAATGTTGATCATGCCCAAATTCAATTGATTATCCGAGACTTTGATACTGATGGTTTTGAGAAAAAGAAAAAGTTAGTCACAGACCTAGTGGATAAGTTAAATGAAAAATATGGAAAAGATCGCGTAACCTTAGAGTTACATGATCAATACCGTAGTCCTGGTGATTTAATTAAGAAATATCCTTATGTTGTAAATTTAGTTTTACATGCCTATGACGCTCTAGGATTAAAGCCTAAAATTATTCCATTTCGCGGTGGAACAGATGGAGATTTTATTTCAGAAAAGGGCATTCCTACACCTAACTTATTTAATGGTGGTGCGAACTTCCACGGGCCATATGAATATGTAACAACTGAGAGTATGGCATTGCTTTCTAGAACTTTGATTGAAATTGTTCGGCAACATGTTTTATTAAATAGTAATCGTGATGAACGTCCATTAAAGAGAAAGTATTAAGTTAAATGAATTTTTATACAATAAATTATATTCAAAGTCACCAAAACACTGATCGGACGGCCTTATATATCTTAATGATTGTAGCAGCTAGTGCGATGATTATTTTTACTATTCTTTATTTGCGAGATCGTTTTAATACCAGGTATCGTGATTTAGGAATCATCGCACTTTTATTTTTGGTATTATTTGCTGGTACTCAGTATGAAAAATATATTCAAAATAATGAGCAAAAATCAAAGGCTGCTCAAATTGTTCCTTTTATTAAGTCAATTGCAGACGATGCAAATGTTAAGAAAAGCGATGTAATGGTAAGTTCGACGACCTTGCAAGATGGAATGATTATCCGAATCGATTCCAAAAATGAAGATTATCAATTGAATTTAAATGAAGATAATAATAGTTACACTTTGACTCGTGCTCATGTAATTGATCATCATGTATATGTGCAAAAGTAGGTAAAAGATGGATTATACACAATTATTTATTAAGTTTGCTTTAGGGATCTTAACTCTCATTATTCAGATTAACGTTTTTGGTAAGAGCAATTTAGCACCAACTACAGCATTAGATCAGTTACAAAATTATGTCCTTGGTGGAATTATTGGTGGTTTAATTTATAATTCCAGCATTACAATTATTCAGTTTTTACTCGTATTAGTGATTTGGACTTTGGTAGTTTTTATTTTGAAGTTTGGACGTGAACGTAGTAATTGGGTTCGTAATTTAATTGATGGAAAACCGGTTCAAGTGATAAAGAATGGTCAGGTCTTAGTTGGAAATTGCATGAAGGCGGGTATTTCAGCTAATGAATTAATGTTTAGATTGAGGAGTCGAGGAATTTATTCAGTTGAAAAAGTTAAAAATTGTATTTTTGAACAAAATGGGCAGTTAACGGTAATTGAAAATGATGAAGATAATATTCGCTTCCCAATTATTAGTGATGGTCAAATTAATGATGACGTTTTAGATTTAATTCATAAATCTAGTGCTTGGCTTGAACAAGAAGTAACTAAAGCTGGTTATAATAGTATTGATGATGTCTTTTTAGGAGAATATATCGAAGGAAAACTACGTTTGGTTGGATATTCTGAAAAATAAAAAGGAAGAAATAACATGAAAGATTTTAAACAAATACAAAAATGGCTAGCTGAAGCAGATGCAGTAATTGTTACTGCTGGTAATGGCTTTGCACAAATGGAGGGGCTTGATATGTTTGAGGACGCGGTTTTTCCAATTGAATATCAAGCAGTAAGCAAAAAATATCATGTTAAAACTATTGCAGATGCCTTAGACAAAAATTTTGATTCCTGGGATGAAAAATGGCAGTTTTGGAGTCAGTTAGTTAATGAATATTCAGTTGAATATGAACCAAGTAAGGCAATGAAGCAATTAAAAGAGCTCTTAAATGGAAAGAACTATTTTATTGCGACCAGTGCTTTTGGTCACTTTTTTGAAACAGCGGGATTTGAGCAAGAGAAAATTTTTGATGTTTTTGGCGATTGGACTAGAATGCAGTGTTCTAGTGGATTAAACCATGGTACTTACTCTGATTTGTCTGTTGTAAAGAGATATATTAATGGACAAGGCGAGATTCCGCGCTGCGAAGATTGTGATTCACCAATGGAAATTCATATGCCGCTTAATGCACATTTCTTCCCAGATGAAGATGCTAATACAAGATTTCGGTGGTTTTTAACTAGAAATCAAACTAAGAAAGTTGTGGTTTTAGAATTAGGTGTTGATCCAACTAGTCCACAATTGCTTGATCCAATGGTAAAATTAGTAGAACAATTTAAAGATTGGCATTATGTTGCAGCCGATTTAAGTCAGGATGAGTTACCTGATAACATTCAAAAAAGAAGTGCCGGGTTAGGGATGGCGCTTCCTGAAGTGATTGAAAAAATTTCTAAAAATGAAGGTTAAAAAATGAGTATTTCAGTTATTCAAGGTGTGCTACGAATTCCAGCTGCTCAAGATAAAATACGTCAAAAAGGAATTGAAAAGCCTGGTTTTCCAGAAAACTATACTTTAATTGATGTTGAAACTACTGGTCTTAGTCCATATCGTGATCGAATTACCGAAATGGGTGGCTTGAAAGTACGTCATGGAGAAGTAGTAGCAACTTTTTCGGAATTAGTGAAGTTTCCTGATAATAATAAGGTACCTGCTTTTATTACTAAATTAAATGGAATTGATGAAGCAGCTATTGAAGAAAAAGGATTACCAGTTCAAGAAGCAATTAAGAAGTATCGTGAATTTATCGGCAGCGATCCAATTGTGGGTTATAATGTAAATTTTGATTTGAACTTTGTTTATGATTTAGCTGAAAAGTATCATTTGACAGTTTTAAACAATGACTATGTAGATGTTTACCGCTTGGCGCGTAGCTTTTATCCACAAGAGCGACATAATCGCTTGCTTGATTGCATGCATCGAATGAATATTGCAGAGAACCAAGAACACCGTGGTTTAGATGATTGCTTAGATACTAAAAAGGTTTTTGATGAGTTTCATAAACTATTTAAACAAGAGCATATGCTTAGAGCACAAGAGGCAGTTAAAACTTTAGATTTAACTAGTGAGTGGCCTGATATTGTTAAGCAAACGCAAGCTTTTCGCAGTCCTTTTATTCATAAAAAAGTGGTAATTGCTGGTGATTTAGACCTAGATGAATATGAATTAGCTAATGCAGTAAAAAATCTAGGTGGCTTTATTCAAGAAGAAGTGGGGCAAGATACAGATTACGTTCTAGTTGGTGATCACGATTTCTTCAGAACAGATGTCACTGAAATAAATAAGGCAAAGGCTCTGAAAAAACAAGGGCAAAATATTAGAACTTGGTCAGAGAGATTTTTCTTAAATGTGCTTGATAATTGGGCACGTAGTTAAAAATCTAGATACTAAAAAGGAATCCTATAGTAGGATTCCTTTTTTTATGTGGGGAAGATTAAGATGGACTAACCAGCTGATATTAATTGCTACGATTATAAAAGTTAGAATTGTAATTACCTCAAAGCTAGACCAAATAAGGCAAGAGATTGCTCCAATTAAAGTTGTAATTAGAAAGACCAGAATAGTAGATCTTCTTAGTTTGAATTGAGGTTTATTATAGCGTGTTGCAAATAATAATCCTAAATAAAATAAACCAACCCCGCAATATAGACATAAGACGGCAAACCAAGAATTAGCGTCTGTTTCGTGAATAAATTTAATGCTAACAGTAATTAGACTGATTCCAAAAATTATTAAATAGTGTAAATAAATTAAAGCATTGCCTGTAACGTCATCTTGATCTTCATCAGTAAACTTATCGAATTGTAAAGCATAAGTGAAAAATAATAAAGCGACTGTTAAAAAGATAAGAATTGAATAAAGTGAAAAAGTATTAGGTCGAAAATAATCCGCAATTCCAATAATTGTTTCACCAAAGATAATAATTACTAAAAGATTTAATCTTTCAAGTAAATGAGAAAAAATAATAGGATGTTTAATAGTATATTTTGTGGTTAAAATAGGCATTAACCAACTAAAAATAATGCCAATGACTGCTAAAACAAAGCCAGGAATATTATCTAATAGTCCGCCAATGATTAAAGTGATTGATCTAAAAATTAAAATTAGAAAAAATGCCCAGGAAATATTTTGATCAATTTCACTTTTAATTTGAAAATAATTAATTAAGTAATGACTTGCTAAAGTAAAAGAAAGTAAACCAGCAGAAATAAATAAAATTTTCATTTCAGTTAGGTTGTTTGTGTCAAAAGAGTTAGACATGTAAAGCAGAATCATCATGTCAATGAAATAAAAAGCAATGTCTGCCCAGCTACCTATCCCATAGCGATTAGTAAAGACAGTTTGAACCATCCATGAATTAATAAAGATAATAACAATTAATGCAAATAGCGCAAAAGATGTAGGGGAAACAAGGCCATGCTCAAGATGATGAAGTATCTCAGTTGTTTTAGAGATCATGTAGACAAAAACGAGATCATAAAATAAAGCAATTTTTGAAACTCGTTTATTTAAAATTGCTTGCATGAAGATTTTACCTGCTTTCTTTAGAATTCTTCGTGCTCATTCGGATCGAAACGGCGTGCGGATTCTTTATCTAAATCGATTAAGCTTTGAACTTCTTCAGGAGTTAATTTGAAATCAAAAATGTCTAAATTGCTTAGTTGGTGTTCATAAGAACTAGCTTTTGGAATTGGCACAACATTGATTTGCGTTTCCCAGCGTAAGATTATTTGAGCGGGAGATTTGTGATATTTCTGTGCTAATTCAATAATTTCTTTTTCTTGAAAGGCTTCACCACCACGCTGAAGCGGACTCCAAGCTTCAAGGTAGTGGTTTTCCTTTGGATTTGGCCAGTGGATTAGATAGAGATCATAATAGTCGAGGTCGGCAGAGTAAAGAGATTCTTGAATTTGTTCAAGTGCTTCTTGGTATTTGTGATGACGCCCAGGTAATTTAGAAGTTATAAAAATATTGTCGCGGTTTACACTACTATTTTTGATGGCACGCCCTACAGCTCCCTCGTTTTCATAATTAACAGCGGAATCTAGTAGACGATAACCATTTTTTAAGGCTGCTTGGATAGCAAAAACGCCGCGAGAACCGTTTAATTTATAAGTTCCAAAACCGATTTTGGGGATACGATTCCCATCGTTTAAATTGAAATATTCCATTCTTTTTCTTCTTTCTATTTTTGATAGAGTTGCCATGTTTATTGTAGCAGTCTAAATGAATAAAAACTTATTAATCATATTGCAAACGTACGTTCAAATATCTATACTGAAAGAAATAAAGCTAGGGGAATAGGAAATGGCAAAGAGAAGAAAATATAGAAAAAAGCAAAAAAATACAGTAGCAAGCTGGATTATAGCAATTGTAATTATTATTTGGGGTGGTTGGTTTAGGCTTCAATCTTCTAACCACACATCAAATCAAAGTCAAGAACCAAGTAGTTCTCAGCAAGTAGTAAATAAGGCTACAACAGCTAATACTAATTATGGCGGATTATCTAGTGATGATTATCAAAAACTAGCCAATTTGGATTTTAAAAGTGGCGACAAGGCTTATGTCTATGTAAATAATAATAAGTCCACGTTAATTAAAAATGCCTGGAAAGTTAACAAGGTAATCTATTCTAATTTAGATAATTTAAATCGTACTTCTCATTCAAATACTGCTTTTCTCGAACCAAGAAATGTGGCTAATGATTCTTTAAGAGTAAGACAATTTATAAATCCTACGGCATGGCATTCTAACCGAGAAAATGGAACGCAGATCTATAATCGTGGTCATTTGATTGCTTATTCAATTTCAGCAGGAATTGATCAGGATGGTAACTATATTATAGACAGTAATGACCGTATTATTCTTGGCAACAAAAATCCTAAATGGGTACTGGGATGGAGCAATACATTCAACTATAAAGGTCTTGAACTAGGTATCGAGCTGAACGGACGATTTGGTTATATGGTTGATACGGGTGGTGAAGGCCAATACGGTATGTACAACCAACGTGAAATAAGCTATTGGACTCCGGACAACACTGGTGCTGATTATCAAAAACCGATTTACAGTACAGCAGGTGGTGATGCTTATTCAAGTCTGCTAGGCTTTAAAGACGCTTCATTCATCAAGATCCGTAACATTTCTTTAGGTTATAACTTCAATTCCAAAGCATTAAAGAACATCGGAATCAGTTCTCTTAAATTATATGCACAAGCTAAGAATATAGGCAACCTCTATTCTTCAGTAGATTTTATGGATCTGGACTTAGGCACTACTTATTACAATAGAGGCTTTACTTTCGGTTTACAAGTTGGTTTCTAATTTGATAATAACACATTAAACTGTTTTTAAAATGAAAAATTTAAAATATACATTATTCACAGCTGCCCTGTCTGTCGCAATGACTGCCAGTTTCAGTTCTTGTAGCGATAGTTTCCTAGATGAAAAAAACAAGTCATCCTATACCACTGATTATTTCAAAACGTCACAGGGCATTCAAGATCTGGCTACCGCACTGTACGGTAACATCCGTTGGCATTTCGGTTATGAATGGGCGTATGGTATTACCCTTTACGGCACTGATGAATTCACAAACGGCTCTGACCTGACGGCAGAACCATGGAACACTTATGACAGCCGTCTGAACCCATTGGACTGTACAAAAGCAAACGGAGCGGCCAACAATAACTGTCCGGGTATATCAGCTCTTTGGGATCAGATGTATTACGGCATCGCTTCTGCCAATCAAGTTATCGCATCAGCTGACTATGTTACTGATGCGGAAGTCCGTGAAAAATGCTTGGGTGAAGCTTATTTCCTACGTGGATATAACTACTATCGTCTTTTCGCA
>ERZ841116.606-NODE-606-length-24931-cov-3.717197_pt1 | contig 24931 bp, 17 predicted proteins | sample MGYA00519875_ERZ841116 | MGnify/ENA primary metagenome ERZ841116 (study PRJEB31850, sample SAMEA3708889) | human gut metagenome | biome: human gut; feature: human-associated habitat; material: faeces | place: China | collected 2014 ... | reverse complement strand
CGTTGCATCATGGTCTGTTTTGGAATAACTGTTGCGTCCTTCAAATATAGCAAAGGCCTCTTCATATTTTTGTTTTCTTGGAAGGATATCTTTTTTGAATTCCTTCGCTTTTTTCTTTAATTTTTTATCCATAGGATTTTTGGCAAGCTTTTTATCTATGCTTTTCACAACACCTTCCACCTGCCCTGTCGTAATGCGGCTGTTTACGCCCGTTTCTTCCAAATCATCCTCTAAATAAATCTCATTTTCCTCTGCCACAATGCGGTCTATTTCACGAAGGTGGTTCTTTATCTTTTCATCCAGTTTGCGGTCATAGTTGCCTACCGCTTTATTCCATACAAAAGTATACTTATTGGCATTGGCTTCTATTTTCGTACCATCCAAAAAGTAATTCTGCAACTTTATGTATTTTTTTTCAATCAAAAGTTTGACGACTTCATAGAACACATCTTCTATAACATCCTTCATATCCAGGCGAAAGCGGTTTATCGTCCGAAAGTCTGGTTTGTTTCCGCCTGCGATCCACATAAAGTTGATGTTTTCCCGAAGAGATTTCGCTATCTGGCGAGAAGAGTATGTTTTCTGGGAGAATGAATAGATCATAACTTTCAGCATCATCTTAGGGTGATACGCCGGGCATCCGCCTTCTTTGTATCTGTCGTAGAGTGGTTTTAAATCCAAACATTCCACAACTGTATTTACGACCCGCACAAGATGATTTTCAGGAATGAAATCTTCAAAAGACAGTGGTAATTGTAATTGAGCCATAGTATAATCTTTAAATGTAGGCATACCTTATTATATCACATAATAAGGTGGAAATGGAGAACGGCGTGGTAACCGTTCTCTATTTTTTTACACTTTTTTACGGAAAGCAAGAGGGCAACCCCTCAAGTCATTTCATGACTTTTGGGACACCCTCTTCTCCCGTTGACCGGAGATTCTGAAATACGCGGGCCGGAATGATTCCTTCCCGGAAGTCCCCGCCGGTCTCCAGAGCATCGGCCCTGGCGGAAACCGGCCACAGGGAAAAGCCAGGGCAGCCGCCAGCAGCATGCTGCATACTTTATATTTCATAGCTTATCTCTCCATTCTGCCGGTCCTCTGTTTTCTGCCATATCTACAACCTCCTGCTGTAAAAGCCTTTTAGCCCCCGCCCGGACAGAATCCGGGCAGAGGCTTCTGACTGTTTTTCTGTTTTTTTATTTTTCCGCCGTGCTTCTTTTTCTGCTGAACACTGCGAGGACAATGCCTGCGCCCACCGCCAGAATCAGCGCCGAAACATACGGCAGCAGATCCGTTTCATCACCGGTCTGGACACTTCCTGTTCCCGCCGCGCCTCCAGCTGTGGAAGAACCTGTACCGCTGCCGGATCCGTTTCCTGTGTCTCCAGTGCTTACTGTAGACGCGTCCACAACTGTGCCGAACTTGCCCAGCGTGCTCACCGTCACTTTCAGAACCCCTTCTGTTACTGTCCCAGTCAGCGTTTCTACTTTGCCATCTGCCACATGCAGAACCTTCAAAGTCTTTCCGTTGTATTTTTCGCCCACCTGGATATTCAGGGTGATCTCTCCCTCCGGCTGAACTTCCTGTCCATCCTTATAGAGAGCCGCACTGTACAGGCGAATCAGGGCTTCCTTCGAGGTAATTTCCTTCTGCATCAGCTTTACATCACTGTCAAAAGCTGTCAGGGCTTCCAGTCTCAGTTCCCAGCCGCTCAGGCCCTTTCCGGTCACAGATATCGGATAATTCTGGTATGTCAGTGTCACCTCTTCATCTGGAGTCGGGGTCGGCGTTACATCCGGCCCATCCGGATTCTCAGCACTCTCCAGCTCCTGAATCCTGTTCTCGCATTTTTCCAGGACAGCCATCGTTTCTTCAGTTACATACTGCTTCTGCGCGTCCGTCAGCGCTTCATAGGCCTCGCGGGCCGCCTCCACTGCCGCTTTATCCGCAAGCGTCAGCGTGTCTGCCGCCGGCAGGCTGTTGATCTGCTCTGTCACGGCGTCCGCCGCCGCCTGATCGGCCGCCTGCTCTTCAAGTATTGCCATCTGTTCCACGGCCTTCTGTAACTTTTCTACAATGTCTGCAGAAATCAAGGATTTCTGTTCATCCGTCAGCGCTTCATAATGCGCATTCGCAGTTTTTACAGCCGGAGCATCTTCCAATGTAAGCTCTTCTGCAGATGGAAGAGATACAATTTCCTGCTCCACCTCTGCAGCTGCCTCTGCATCATCCGTCAGCTCAGCAATCTTTGCTTCCAGATTTGCAAGCTTCTGTACAGTCTCTTCAGTTACCAGCGCTTTCTGGTTTCCCGTCAGCGCTTCATAGGCCTCGCGCGCCGCCTCCACTGCTGCTTTATCCTCAAGTGTCAGCGCGTCTGCCGCCGGCAGGCTGTTGATCTGCTCTGTTACGGCGTCCGCCGCCGCCTGATCGGCCGCCTGCTCTTCAAGGGCTTTCAGCTCCGCCTCCGCCGCTGTCAGAACGCTGTAATTCGTCACATAGCTCTGCTGCTCCTCTGTCAGCGCGTCATATGCGTTCCGGGCTGCTTCAATAGCCTCCCGGCTATCCAGAGTCACGGTTCCGATCTCTTCAATCAGATCGATAACTGCCTGCGCTTCCTCCGGTATCTGCGGTTCTTCCGGATTGGAGGGATTTGCAATTGCATCCCTCAGGGCCTGCTCCGCCGCATCCACAGCCGTCTGTTCGCAGGTAATGTCGCTGATGGCCGCTACCGCGCCTTCGTAGGCTTTCTGCACATTTGCGTACTCCAGCAGCTCTTCTTTATCCTCTCTGCCGTTAAATTCCGCCAGCAGCTTCGTAATACTGTCGCCGTTCACATTCGGTACAAACGGATCGTCCACGTAACCGTTTCCGGAACAGAGATCCCCTTTCATCGCCGTAAAACGGATCCGGATCACATCTCCGTCTTTCGGCTCCGTATCACTCATGCCCACATTCGGCATATCATTGTTCAGCGTATACATCCAGCCGGACTGATGATTGGTATAATCAAATTCACCCAGCGTGGCTCTTCTTCTGGGATTTGTAATTTTAATGCCCTGTTCTTCCGCGTGCTTCAGGGAAATCTCCGGAAACTCTGCCGTCAGGCTTCCTGCCTCATCCAGAATCCAGGAAAGATAGAAGCTGCTGTCTACGCTTCCTGTATTGTCATAGCGAAGGCCGTTTTCACCCAAAACCCTGTCAAGGATCTGCGCCGTGGATTCGCCTTCTGTGATTTCCACCAGGACAGGCTCAACGAGATAACCCTGGCCGATGGTGAATTTTTCTATGGCGACTGTCACGTACGCCTGTTCCGGCTCTTCCGCATCTTCCAGCTCCTGAATTCTGTTTTCAAGCTCTTCCAGAGCTGTCACCGTCTCTTCTGTCACATACTGTTTCTGTGCATCCGTCAGCGCTTCATAGGCCTCGCGCGCCGCCTCCACTGCTGCTTTATCCTCAAGTGTCAGCGCGTCTGCCGCCGGCAGGCTGTTGATCTGCTCTGTTACGGCGTCCGCCGCCGCCTGATCGGCCGCCTGCTCTTCAAGGGCTTTCAGCTCCGCCTCCGCCGCTGTCAGAACGCTGTAATTCGTCACATAGCTCTGCTGCTCCTCTGTCAGCGCGTCATATGCGTTCCGGGCTGCTTCAATAGCCTCCCGGTTCTCCAGGGTCACGGTTCCGATCTGATCAATCAGATCTATAACTGCCTGCGCTTCCTCCGGCTCTTCACCGCCCATAACGTCGGTCATATCATAGATATCGTTTTCTCCTGCCGCGAATCTCTCCCAGGCCGCTACGGCCAGAAGGGTCTGCTGCGTAGCCATTTCATTTACGGCGCCGCCCTTCGTATGGGCGAAACCGCCGCTTTCGATTCTGTACTCATCTGTCGCGGTGAAAATATTCGCGCCCCAGGACGTAAATCCACTGTCATCATCCGAGGGGGCGATGCCCAGCATCAGCAGCGTCAGGATTACCTGGTCGTTGGATTCTACCGTACCGTAGTCGCCCATGTTAATATTGCGCTTCAGGTAGTCCAGCGCTTTATCGACAGCCGCCTGCACATCCTCCCGGTCTGTATATCTGGACAGGGCCTGCAAGGACATGGCCGTCATATCTATGGAGCCTGTTCCGGATACCGGTTTGGAAAGCACAAAGCTTCCGTCATCTGCCTGGAAGGATAAAAGCTCCTCCATCAGCGTATCCCGGTTCCATCGGCTTCCCTCTGGAATATTTACTGCATTTGCATCTACCGCCAGCAATGCGTAAGCCGCCTCATTGGTGCCTTCGCTGATCCTCTCGCTGTCCAGTATCCACTGGATCAGGTCTACCGTACTTCCGTCCTCCATCTCAATGTTTCTGGGGTCGAGTCCCAGGGCATACATAGCCAGAGCTGTTCTTTCCAGATCCGTGGGCTTTCCGTCAGCCGTCAGATCACCGTACTCGTCTGCCAGCTCCTCCTTTACAGAAGCAAGATAAGCCTCTTTATCCACTCCCATGTCGATACCGGCACGCTCCAGAGCGATGATGTTCCACTCCATCCCGTATGTCCAGGACGGTTCGGAACCTTCATAATATTTCTGAATAGACGCCTTCCAGGTGCTTACAAGCTCTGTGGTATCCGGAAGCACCGGTTTCTCTCCACCGCTTCCCACATGAATGGTAAATGTCACGGACGGGCTTGTACCCTCGGCAGCCGCAGCCGGGGTTCCTGTAATGGTAACGGTTCCTTCCTTTACGCCCGTCACATAATAGTTGGTATTGGAGAACCAGTCGTACTCGCTGTTCACCCCGCGGGTCACTTCTACTTCTCCGTCGCCCTCCTGGGTCCAGGTGATCAGGGCCTGGGACGGCTGCTGCGGGGTATAAACGATGGGCAGGGATGCCTGCTCCCCTACCTGGATCGTCAGCTCGTCTTCCCCGGCTTCCAGTTTTTCAATGGGATGCTCCCAGTAAAAAGTCACATCGTCACTTGCGGAAACGGGATTCTCTCCATCCTGCACGGATGCGGTAACCGTTATCGTTCCCGCATTATGGCCGATGATTCCATTCTCAAAAGTATTCCACCACTCTCCTATTGTTTCATCGCTGCTGCTCCACTGTACGTCATGGATATAGCTTGCATTTGCCGGAGTGACGGTCAGGGCCGCATTCAGTATATTCTGCTGAAGTCCCTGATAGTTATCGCCATTTCCAAGGGCATAATTCAGCCGGTGCAGCGGGAAGGTTTTCGGAAGCTCCAGCTTCATGCTTTCTATCGGGACATATGTAGATTCCATATGGATCGTGTGCGTTTTCCCCTCGCCGTATGTTATTATCAGATCGCCTTCTCCGGGCTCGGTAAATTCAACATACGTACCGCTGTCGTAGACAGAAATCTCCATCCGGTCATTGCCCTGGATCTCATAATCCGCTCTGGAAAGGCTGACAAATTTTTCTGTCCCCTGGTATTTTCCGGAAATTGCAAGTTCTACGGACGCGCTGCCTTCCAGTGTCCATTTGCCTCCGTCAGCTACAGTCTCATCATTGATATTCACCCGGAGCTCCTCTATCTCATAGGCGACGGCCTGCAGCTTAAAACGGAACAGGATAAAATCATAGGTACCGGTCAGATAGGGAGACTTGGAGCCCTTTAACGCGACCTCTACGGTATCCGGCGACGTCACAGTTATATCTCCGGTATAGGTACCTACGCCCACGCCTTTATTCCAGCTTTCCTCGTCCAGCACATCCCATATCGTCATTTTTCCGGCTCCCGGCGTATAGCCCTCCATCACGACCTTTCCGCTTCCGGAAGTTGGGATGGTGAATGTGGAGCCATTCTCTATTTCCGTCTTTTCACCGGTATCACTGTTTTCATAATAAACTTTCAGGTCCGCAACTTCTACGGTATAACTGTAAATAGCCTCTCCTTCTGCGTTATTCAGAGAAACCTTCGTTTCACCCGCACCCACGGCTGTCAGGGTGCCAGCCGACTGTACCTCTGCCACCTCCGGATTGGAAGAAACCCATTCACTGGCGTCTGCCACGTTCTGGTAGCTGAATTTTCCGGTATCTCCCACAGGAATGGCAAAGCGGTACCCGTTATCCAGCGTAATGCTTCTGTTTTCCGAGTCCTGATGGTAGGTTACAGACGGATCCTTCGCAATATCCGGGTCTTCCCGGGTCAGCGCAAAGCTGAAATACACCTTATCGACCTGATAGCTGCTGTTGTAATGTACGACGTCTACTTTTGAGGAAACCGCCGCATCCGTAAAGTACAGGCTGTTTCCCACCCGGTAGAAATTACTGTCTCCAAAGCGCATACCGGTCATACTGGACTCTTCCGCCGGCACGCCCTCATAATACAGCTGTACCTGTCCGCTTGCATATTCCGGGGCGATATTGACGGTATCACCCGCCTGGACTTCCTGCGGATCGCCGTCGGGCAGTACATAATATACTTTCACGGAAGACTGGGGTTCCTCGTCCAGGGCTGCGTAAGCCTCCTCCGCCGCGGTCAGCGTTTCATAATTTGAAACCAGCGCCTTCTGCCCGTCTGTCAGGGCGTCGTACGCTTTCCGGGCCGCATCGATGGCGTCCCCGCTCTCCGCTGTCACCTCTCCGATGGCATCGATCAGCGCTTCCACTGCCGCTGCCGCCGCTTCATCATCTGAAATTGCCGCACCCTGCCAGGACAGCACCGGATAACCGAGACCGCCGGCATCTCCTGCTTTATAGGCGTCTCCTCCGTTATTCAGAGCGCTTAAAAATTCATCCATATCCTTCGGGATCTGTGACGCGTACGCATCGTCTCCGGACGCGCAGTAGTTATTGCTTCCCGGCGCGGCATCGGAATATCCCACCGCTTTAGCCGCAGTGGTATAGCAGTTGCTGACCGTCGTTTCCGCGCTTCCGTTTCTTCCGATAATTCCTCCCGCGTAAGCAAAGCTGGTTCCTCCTGTCAATGTTCCCAGAGAATAACAGTTTTCGATTACGCAGGCTGCCCGGGCTTCACCTACGATTCCGCCCACATGCTCCATGGAATCCGCCGTTACCGCCACATTCGTATAACAGCCGGTGATGGTCGTTGAGCCGTTTGCCCGCCCCACCAGTGCGCCGGCCGGGCTGTAGCCGGGATGATTTACCGTACCTTCCAGTCCCAGGTTCTGTATCACGGCGCCTTTCTCCGTGGAAAAGAAGAAACCGGCCCCGGAAATTTGCAGTCCGCTGATTACATGGCCGTTCCCGTCCAGGGTTCCGGCGAAGCCGCTGACTGGTGTCCACGGCGCCGTCAGTTCGATATCAGACATAAGACGGTAATTTCCGTCAGCCGCTATTTCCCGCAGCCCGTTCTCGTCATAAATCTCTACCACGCCGCCCAGCAGGGCTTTATATGCCTCTTCGGCCGCCTCCAGAACATCGTAATTGGAAACCTGTCCCTGCTCCTCTGATGTCAGACTGTCATAGGCCTCCCGGGCTGCGTTAATGGCATCGTCGCTTTCCTTAGTTACCTCTCCGATGGCATTGATGAGCTCTATAACATGCTGTACAGCCTCTGTCTGATCTGGCTCTTCCGGCTGTTCTCCCTGATCATGCTCGTTCAAAAGGCGTACGGTATAGGTTGCGCCCTTATACTCAATCTTGAACTCTGCAGATCCCTGCTGACTGAGCGCGCTGTCCAGAGCGGCTTTCAAATCAGCGGAAATACCAAAGGTTCCATAGTTCGTTGTGCTGTAATCATAATCACTGTTTTCCCGGATGCCGTTAAAATCCAGATACAGGTTATATGCATCCAGTCCATTCACGTCCTTCAGAGCTATGCCGTATTCCGTATAGCTCTGAAGAGGGCTGTTATTTTTCGTTGTCCGATCCAGAAGCGGTACTTCAATCAACCCGCTTTCGTCCGGATACCATGCCTTGTCGGTCTCCAGCCCGCTATTCAGATCATACTCCTGCAGCCAGAACGACGCGCTCTCATCATTCCCTGTCCGCTCCGCATCTCCTCCGGCAGCATATACCGGCAGGCTTCCCAGAAGCATGACAAAGGTAACAACTACCGCCAGAATACGTTTCATTTTTTTCTTCATGTTCTTCCTCCTTCTTGTTATTTCATTTTCTCCTGCTTCTGTCCGGCTACCCTCCTCTAAAACATTTCATGCATTTTCTCCCTTCGCCTGTTTTTTCCTGCTATATCTGCTTCTAAATAAACTGGCTATATATCGTTTATTTCAAACAAATAAAAAGCACCATCCTTATTATATCACATAATAAGGTGGAAATAGAGAACGGTTACCACGCCGTTCTCTATTTTTTTACACTTTTTTACGGAAAGCAAGAGGGCAACCCCTCAAGTCATTTCATGACTTTTGGGACACCCTCATTCTTTTTTTCTATCCATAACTTTTTGATATAAATAGAATCAAAATAAATGATTTAACGAATTTTTGAACTTATGTTATGATTACACCATCAAATAATTAACAATTAGAAATCTATTTTACTAGGAGGAAACACATGTCAGAGAATACTTGTCTTGAAAAACAGCCATTATCTCAGGAAATGTTAGATAAAATGGATGCTTATTGGCGTGCATCTAATTATTTATCTGCTGGTCAGCTTTATCTCTTAGACAACCCGCTTCTTAAAAAGCCATTGTCTATGGACCAGATTAAGAAAAAAATTGTTGGTCACTGGGGAACTGTACCAGGTCAGAACTTTATTTACGTTCATTGTAATCGTGTAATCAAACGTTACGATTTGGATATGATTTTACTTTCCGGTCCGGGACACGGCGGAAACTTCATGATTGCAAACACTTATCTGGAAGGCTCTTACAGTGAAATTTATCCGAACATCAGCCAGGATGAAGAAGGTATGAAGAAAATGTTCAAACAGTTCTCCTTCCCTTGCGGTGTTCCAAGCCACTGTGCTCCGGAAACTCCAGGTTCTATCAACGAAGGTGGCGAGCTTGGTTATTCTATCGCTCATGCATTTGGTGCAGTATTTGATAACCCAGACTTAATCGCTACTGTAGTTGTCGGTGATGGTGAAGCCGAGACAGGTCCTCTGGCTACCTCCTGGCAATCAAATAAATTCTTAAACCCAATTACAGACGGTGCTGTCCTTCCGATTCTTCATCTGAACGGATACAAAATCAGCAACCCTACAATCTTCTCTCGTATTTCTCACAAAGAAATCGAAAGCTATTTTGTAGGATGCGGTTGGGAACCAATCTTCGTTGAAGGTGACGACCCAATGACAATGCATAAACTCATGGCAGAAGCTATGGATACTGCAATCGAAAAAATCAAAGCAATTCAGGAACATGCTCGTAAAGAAAACGATGCGGAACGTCCAGTATGGCCAATGATTATTCTTCGTACTCCAAAGGGATGGACAGGTCCTAAGGTTGTTGACGGACTTCAGATTGAAGGTTCTTTCCGTGCTCATCAGGTTCCGATTACAATGGAAAAACCGGAAGAACATCTCCCACTGTTACAGGAATGGTTAGAAAGCTATCATCCGGAAGAATTATTCGACGAAAATGGTCGTCTGATTCCGGAACTGGCTGAACTTGCTCCTAAGGGAAATGCTCGTCTTGGTTCTAACCCACATGCAAATGGTGGTCTTTTACTGAAAGACTTAAGACTTCCGGATTTCCGTACTTATGGAATCGATGTTGACCCTGGAAAAACAAAAGCTCAGGATATGATTGAACTTGGCGGATACATCCGTGATATCTTCAACTTAAATCAGGATAACAAAAACTTCCGTATCTTCGGACCGGATGAAAGTATGTCCAACCGTCTCTACAAAGTATTTGAAGCTGAAAAGAGAGACTGGAACGCAGAAATGCTTGATACAGATGACTGCCTGGCAAGAGGCGGACGTATTATGGATAGTATGTTAAGTGAACATATGTGTGAAGGATGGTTAGAAGGTTACCTGTTAACAGGTCGTCATGGCTTCTTCGCTAGTTACGAAGCATTTATCCGTGTTGTAGACTCCATGGCTGCACAGCATGCAAAATGGTTAAAAGTCTGCAATCAGCTTTCCTGGAGACAGCCAATTGCTTCCTTGAATTTCATTCTTACATCAAATGTATGGCAGCAGGACCACAACGGATTTACACATCAGGATCCAGGATTCCTTGACCATATCGCTAACAAAAAAGCAGACGTAGTTCGTATGTATCTTCCACCGGATACTAACTGCTTATTATCCTGCTTCGACCACTGCATCAAGAGTAAAAACTATGTAAATGCTATCGTAGCATCCAAACATCCAAGTTATCAGTGGTTAAGTATGGAACAGGCTGTTAAACACTGCACACAGGGTGTAGGTATCTGGGAATGGGCAAGTAATGACTGTGGTGAAGAACCAGATCTTGTTATGGCTTGCTGCGGTGATACACCAACACTTGAAACAATGGCAGCTGTTACTATCTTGCGTGATGAACTTCCGGAACTGAAGATTCGTGTAGTCAACGTAGTTGACTTATTCAAACTGGAGTCCAACCACAAACATCCTCACGGATTAAGCGACAGCGAATACAATGCACTGTTTACAACAGACAAACCGGTTATCTTCGCATTCCACGGTTACCCAACTCTGATTCATGAGTTAACTTACCGTCGTGACAACCAGAACGTATCTGTTCATGGTTATCAGGAAGAAGGTACTATCACAACTCCATTCGATATGAGAGTTCAGAATGAAATCGACCGTTTCAACCTTGTAAAAGATGCTATCATGCACCTTCCACAGTTAGGAAACCGCGGTTCTTACCTGATTCAGAAAATGAACGACAAACTGGTAGAACACAAACAGTACATCGCAGAATACGGACAGGATATCGAAGAAGTTCGTAACTGGGAATGGCATACACCAGAAAATAAATAATTAACGTTTTCTATGATACAAATTTCTCTATAAAGTAAAAAACCCCGGAACTGTTATCTGACCTCCAACAGCTCTGGGGTTTCTATTATTCTCTATCATATCAGCCAGAGTACCACGTCTATAATACTTGCATAGGCGTGGGTGAATGGCTGTGTTTTATTTTATTCCCTGATTTTTAATATAATTTTTCACTACATCCAGAGTATTTTCACTTACGGTTGCAATAAAATAACTGTCAGACCAAAAATAAGGTTTCCAGTAATACTTTTTAAGCAATGTATCGCCATAAAGCTTACGAGCTTTGCGGGACGTCTGAGTTTTTATTACATTGACAAGTTCTGACGGAGAAGTCTGCGGGTTCGCTTCAATAAGCAGATGTATGTGATCCAGTTCCCCATTTAACTCAAGTATATTAAACCCTCTGCTTTCAGCTACATAATTAATCCGTTCATAGACAGCAGTTTTTACATCGCCGGTAAGAACCGGATGTCTGTATTTTGTTACAAGTACTATATGATACTGCAATAAAAAACAGCTGTGCCTGTTTGTATAATATTCGTACCCTGTTTTCTTTTTCATAAGGATCAAATTCTCCTTTACATCCAAATATATGTTTGCTATAATTATATCAGAGATAATCCATGTTTTCAATACTTAAAAAAGGAGTGCAGCTATATGTCTTATAAGGTAATCCAGTGTCAGATAGCACAGGACAGCTTAATATATGATTACTGCGACAGCAATGCTCAAAAAGCAAAGCTGTTGTATAATGCTGCGCTCTTTCGTATCAGACAGATTTTCACAGGCTGGGATAAAGACTCTCGTACGGACAATGAGAAAGAAGTCTTTGCTGAAGTAGATCTTCTGCAACAGACTTATCCTTCTGTTAAAGTGAAAAAGGTCATTTCATACGGTCACCTTGAGAAACTGATGCGCGTTACGCATAACCCTGACTTTTTTGCAGGACTTCCAATGCAGACGGCACAGGCTGTTGTCAAACATGCAGGAACCGATTTCTCAAACTGGCTGAAATCCTTAAAGGCTTACAAGCAGGATCCGTCAAAGTTTTTAGGAAAACCGCAGATGCCGCACTACCAGAAGCGTAAGATTATCACATTTGGTATTACGAATCAGGATGCTGTATTATATCCCGCAGATCATGGTGTTAATTTAAAACTCCCGGGTAGAAAGGAACGCCTTTATCTTTCAAATGTAGAAGCGGATTCCGTCCTCAAAGAGGTTAAAATCAAGCCTTATTATGGAAGATACATCCTGTGTCTTACCCTCGAAAGTGAAAATTTTGCCGCAGATAATACAGACATGCCCAACATATGTGCCATAGATTTTGGTGTGAGCAACTTCGCAGCTGTCGTATGCAATGATGGTTCATCAATGCTGTACAAGGGCGGAGCTGTTCTGTCAGAGTGCCAGTGGTTTCACAAAAAGAGAGCCAAAGCTGTCAGCATTATCACAAAAGGCCATGAACACAGGCATGCCAGCTCCAGATATCTGAGCGCCTTAAGCAGGCATCATGCCGATTTCATTAAGGATCAGTGCCATAAAATCAGCCGCAGCATTATAAACTACTGCATGGAACATCACGCCGGTACACTTGTTCTTGGCGAAAACAAACGCTGGAAACAGGACTGCGACATGGGTTCACAGAACAACCAGAACTTTGTCTCAATGCCTACAGGGCTGCTCAAACAGATGATTATTTACAAAGCATCTGATGCCGGAATAAAGACAATCATGCAGGAAGAGTCATACACCTCACAGGCTGACATAACAGCAATGGACTACATTCCTGTTTATGGCGTTGATGCCGAAAATGCGGTATTTTCTGGCAGGCGCATAAGCCGCAGTCTCTACCGCTGCTTTAACGGCATGATCATCAATGCCGACTGCAACGGTGCCGCAAATATCATGCGCAAGGCCATAACGGATGCATGGAACAGCATAACTGATTTTTCATTCCTCGCATCACCTGAAGTGTCAGGATTCCACGAACTGAATCCCCTAAGTATTTCCGTAAAAGGGATAGCGGCCGCGTGAACGGCCTCGGCAGGTGGTGGACAGCTTATTTTTAGGTTCGAAAGACGACTTATAAAGTGTCCTGCTGCCACCCAGATACCACTTCCATAGGAGCTATGCACCGCATGGGAGTTGGTAATTCATTTATCAAAATCAGCTTCAAATATTCCTTCCGGAGTACGCATGGTCAAAATTCCAAGATTAAATTCTTCATCCTGAATGGTCACATGGTACTCAAATATTACATCGTCCTCAAATTTGGATAATAATAAATAACTTCCATTCTCTTTTCCTTCAATCTGGTCACAGATATCATCGTACACATCTGCTCCTGAAATTGCTCTCGGATAACCCGAAGCTTTTATTTTTTCTTCAATTGCCTGATATAATTCTTCCATAATAACTCACCGAACCCTTTCCGACTTTTATTTTAATACTTCTTTTGATATATAGAATGTATAGCGGTCTTTTCCTCGTTCTTTTGAAGCATACAATGCTTCATCTGCTTTTTTAAATAATTCTTCATAAGTAGACGCATGTTTTGGATACAGCGCAATCCCAATACTTCCATGTACCGGATTTGCACTCTCCGGCGTTCTGACATGAGCTTTCATCATTTCCACCAGATTGTTGACATAGGTTACTACCTGCTGCTTATCATCTATACCTGGAAGAAATACTACAAATTCGTCTCCGCCAAATCTTCCCTTATAATCATCTTCTCTGAAATTACTTCTAATACATTCTCCCATCAGACGCAGTACTGCATCTCCATAAGCATGTCCGAACGTGTCATTGATATGTTTAAAATTATCCAAATCGATCACCAGCATCATTGCCGGCTTGGACGGAGTTAACTCCATATACTGTTTTATCTTTCTCTCTATCGCATTTTTGGTTAAAAGCTTTGTCAGCTCATCTGTATCTCTCTGCTTAGCGATTTCCCATCTAAGCCGATGCTCATCTGCTTTGGTACGACTGGTCAAAAGATATAATAAAATCGCAAGCATCGTATAACAGATTGCATTTGATACATCAAAATTTGCAATCTCCGGCTCTTTATAATGCAGTGCAAGAGATCGAAAAATCACCGTCATAATACAAAGAAACAACGCCATCCGATATGGCTTGTCAATAAACAAAAGCGGTCCTACAAACAATAAAATAAAATATGAAGTTGCACTCTGTTTCGGACTTCCAACTGTACCCGAAATCGCTGTAAATAAATAAACTGTACTTAGAAATACATAACAGACACTCCGAAGTGTCCTAAAATTATTCAAATCACAGACACGTACTATAATTTCCATCATCATCATACCGATAAAAGTAAGAATCAAAAAACTCTTCAACGCATTTAATTGTGAAAAAAAGAACGCTGCAATTAATAATACTCCTGTGAGCACTTCAAAAGAACGAATCGCATTTTTTAACAATCTTGCATTTTTATGCGCCACACTTTGCTGGATATTTTCATAGTTTTCTTTTGACAGACCTGAATATACCCAAACATCCTTCACCCAATCCCATAGTTTCTTCATCTTTTTCGCTCAATCCCTCTTTTTTTAGTTACCTGCCTATATCATACCATACTTTGGCTTATTCTTGCAAAAAAACAGGAGAAACTTTTATTGTTCTCCTGTTTTTTTCAGACTTCACCTGTCAAAATTTTTCGATTAATCTCTGCTCAACACGTTGTAAAGCGGACACTGCTGTAACAAGCAAGGAGCAATTTAAAGCGGCTTTGAATCTGCCTTAAATTGCTCCCTCATTTCTTATTTTTTCAAAATTTCTTCTACGTCTTCCTTTGATGGCATCACACAGAGTGCCCCTTTTCTGGTTGTGACAATCGACGCTGCTGCGTTTGCAAAAGTAAGCATTTCTTTTAAATTTTGTTCAGACAAATTTTCCAGTCCATGTTTTAAAATATAGTCTAATACACAGGCATCAAAGGTATCTCCCGCACCTGTTGTCTCGATTGTATTTTTCTGAAGAATTGCCGGTACTTCTACCATCTGATTTTTATAATATGCACGGCTTCCCTGTTTTCCCATGGAAACCAGAATCAGCGGAATCTGATAGTTTTCCAAAATTTTCTCAACTGCTTTTGTATAGTCGCTTTCTCCGGTATACCATTCAATTTCATTATCCGAAATTTTCAGGATATCGCACATACTCATTCCATAAGAAACCTGTTTCCTTGCCTCATCTAAACTATCCCACAATGGCTCTCTTAAATTCGGGTCAAAGGAAATTAAAACCTGATTTTGTTTTGCTGTTTCCACTGCCTTTTTGGTTGCTGTGCGTACTCCTTCATGAGTCATCGAAAGCGTTCCAAAGTGAAAAATTTTTGATTCTTTTATTGCTTCTTCATTCACTTCTTCTGCACGAAGCATCATATCTGCGCCTGGATTTCGATAGAATGAAAATTCTCTGTCTCCATCTTCTGCAGTATGTACAAAAGCAAGTGTCGTATGCACTATCTCATCCTGATACAGATAAGTTGTATCTATTCCCAGTGCTGTTACCTTATCTTTTAGCATCTTTCCCAGACTGTCATTTCCAACTTTTCCGATAAATAATGTTTGATTTCCAAGTTTGGTAAGCATTGCCAGCACATTACATGGTGCGCCTCCTGGATTGGCCTCTAAAATTGGATTTCCCTGCTCACTGATTCCATTTTCTGTGAAATCAATTAATAATTCTCCCAATGCGGTTACATCTGTCATTTTCTTAGCCCAGCTTTCTTAGATTAAAATTTTTCTAAAATCAACTCTTTTTTAAAATTCCAAATCACTTTTTGTCACATTAGCTTTCACTTTTCCCTCTGCATAAAAGCAAATTTCATCTGCACATTGTTCTGTAAATACTGCCATTGACATTGCCTGTTCTCCATCATTTACAAAAACTTCTACGCTGTATCTGTCAAGAATCACTCGTAATTTTATACTTCCATTATTGTCTGCCACTTTACATTTTTTCTGATGCTGTACGGCTCTTCTGATACCTGACCAGCTACGGTCAATTTCCAGAACAGATTCCTTTGGATAAAATACAATATCCGAATGGAAGCTCTCGTTTTTGGCAAATTGGATTACAAATTTATCATAACAATTTTCTTCATCTTCCGGTTTAATTTCTACTTCCAGGTCAATCATTCTTCCGCTGACTTTTTCTAAAGAAATACAGTCAGATATAAGCACTTCTGAATAAGAAACGGTATTCTTATGATAATTGCTTAACTCACGAATTGGATTCTGAATCAGTTTTCCATCTACAAACTGAATTTCTCTCGGACAACTTGTCTGACCAAACCATTTCATGTCATCTTCCCGCACTCCACAGGTATCCCAGTTCTGCATCCAGCCAATCATAATACGTCTTCCATCCGGTGCTAAAACAGTCTGCGGTGCATAAAAATCAATTCCATAATCAATAGACTGTGTATATTCTTCTACAAAATGTTTGTTTTCGTCCAAATGACCTGCTACGCATAATGTTCCATTTCCTGCTCCATATTCCAGGCCTACCGGCATCATATCCTGAGGGCTGACCATCAACAGCCATTTTCCATCCGCTTCAAAGAAATCCGGGCACTCCCACATTTTTCCAAAACGATTTTTGTTTTGAATCAAAATCTGTTCAAAGTTCCAGGAAAATCCATCTTTGCTGCTATATAATAAGATCTGTCCACTTCCATCTGCCGGTCTGCTTCCAACTACACAGCGAAATGTTCCATCTTTTTCTTTCCAGATTTTCGGGTCACGGAAATCAATTTTACTTGCGCCTTCCGGTAAAGCATCTGCAGTAATTACTGGATTTTTTTCATATTTTTCAAAATTTGTTCCATCTCCAACTGCAATACATTGAGTCTGAAACACAATCTCTTTTCCATCTTCATCTTTTGTGTTTTGAACACCTGTATACATAAGAATCTGCCTTCCGTCATCCAAAGTATCCGCACTTCCCGAAAAACATCCAAAATTATCATAACTTTCATCTGGTGCAAGTGCTGTCGGACAATATTCCCATTTTAATAAATCTTTACTTACTGCATGTCCCCAGTGCATTGGTCCCCAGTTTGTATCATACGGATGATACTGATAAAACAAATGATACTCTCCATTATGATAAGAAAATCCATTCGGGTCATTCATCCAGCCGACTCTTGGAGTCAGGTGAAACGCCGGTCTTTTATCTGGAGCAATTTCTTTTTCTTTCCGTACTTCATATTCTCTCGCCTTTTTTAATTTATCGTTAATCATTCCTTTTCCTCCAAAAAAAATTTCAAAAAAGAGACTGCGCAGTTTTGTTACGCAGCCTCTCGCCTTATCTTTTCTCTTTATTTGGCACTATCTGCATAATAGTCATCCAGATATTTCTGGAAAATCTGCAGATATTCTTCCAGACCATATCCGTCTAATTCACTTAAGTACTGGTTCCAGTCATCATCTGTAAATCCATTCATAATCCAATCGGATTTGTTTGCATTGATTAATTTTTCAATATCAGTCTGAAGGTCAGACAATTTCTTTGTATCTTCCTGATTCATAAATACATTTGGATATACATAATCCAGGTTCATATCCGGTGTATAATATTCTTTAATCCAGTCTAAACGATATTGTGCATCATCCGGGCAGGTCACATAAACATCATAGTAATCATTTAATACTGCAAGCGGACCTCCAACTGATTCTGCTTCACGAACTTCTACCGGTGAAGCATCTCCAAGCGGTGCATGCTTGAGCATTTCTCCACCCTCTGCATTCTTGCTGAGTTCAAAGATATCAAAGTCATCGTCTTCACCATAGGTTCCCCAGTTATTCTGTGGAGACTGGAATGGGTCATACATCTGGTCTAACCATGCACAAACAAGTGCCGGATTTTCTGCTACTGCTGTTACAACACATCTTCCTCTGTCAAATCCACTTGTGAAAGAACCATTCTGAGGAGTAATATTTCTTGTATCTGCTGTTAATGCCGGAAGCGGAACCCAGTCTTCTAAGTTATCAATATTTGCCACATCCCAGCTAAAGCAAACACCATAACGTCCGGATTTTCCTTTTGCTACATAAGTAGACCATTCCTGTGTAAAACTTTCTGTATCAATTAAGCCTTCTTCATATAATTTGTGCAGCCATTCAATACCTTCTTTGTATCCATCCTGTGTTGCAGAACAGATGACTTCTTTATCATTTGTCACTGCAATATGTCTTGTTTTATCTGCATCTCCATACCCTTCTCCAAAGCCATTGATAATTAAACTCGGATCCTGGTCTCCATCATTTACAATGCAAGACATCGGAATAATGCTTCCATCAATTCCAAACTCTGCCTGAATTTCAGATGCATGATCGCGGAACGCAATTAATACCTGTTCAAATTCATCTACGGTTGTCGGAACTTTAAGATTTAAGAAATCCAGCCATTTTTTATTAATAAAACTCATATTTCCGATTGTCTGAATTGCTGTCTTTTCATTTCCAAGCTGTTCAATCCATGGAAGTGCCCAGATGTGTCCATCTGTATCAGTACACATGGTTCGATATTCCGGATATTTTTCAAAAACTGCCTGTAAATTCGGCATATATGCGTCAATATATTCTTCCAACGGAATGATTACACCTTGTTTGGCATATTTTAACAAGTCATTATCGCTGAATCCCGCTGAAAAGATAAAATCTGTCATATTTTTTGTATTTGCCATTTCCAGAGAAATTTTATCACTCCACTGATCTGCCTGAATCGCCGTCCAGTCAATTTCTACATTCGTCTTTTCCTGAAGTCTTTTAAAAATCGTTCTCTTATTCGGTTCAGATTCTGTATTTGCCGGATAACTAATTGTTCCGGTTAAAGTTGCTTTCTCTTTTAACGGAAATTCCAGAGTAGACGCATCCACTTCTTTAAAGCTTCCATCATTTAATTTTGCACTGGATTTATTTCCACATCCGGTAAACGCCATCGCTGTCATTGTTGCCGCCAATGCTACAGACATTGTTCTTTTCCATACTTTTTTCGTTCTTTTTTTCATCTTTACCCTCCTACATCAACCTTTTACTGAACCTGCCATGATTCCACTATCGAAATACTTCTGGAAAAATGGATACATTACTAAAAGAGGCAGACTCGATATAATAATTGTTGCATATTTTAATAACTCTGCAAGCTGTGCCCTCTGTGCGGTACTTTGCATATCAGAAATCATGCCGGATTCCGGCTGGTTCTGAATCAAAATGGACCGCAAAACTAACTGTAACGGCTGTTTCGCAGAATCATTTAAATAAATCATTGCATCAAAGTAACTGTTCCACATACCTACAAACTGCCACAATGCGATTGTCGCAATGATCGGTGTGCAAACCGGAAGCAGTATTTTAAAGAAGAATACCAACTCATTTGCCCCATCTACTTCTGCCGCTTCTCTTAACTCTCCCGGAATTCCCTGATAATACGTTCTTGCAATAATCATGTTCCATACACTAAATGCACCCGGAAGGATAACCGCCCACATACTGTCTAATAAACCAAGATTTGAAATCAATAAGTATGTCGGAATTAAGCCTCCGCCAAAAAACATTGTGATTACAAAAATAACATTAAATAATTTTCTTCCCTTGAAATCCGTACGTGACATTGGATATGCGACAAGTAATGTAACCACAACAGATACTACTGTAAATACAACGGAATAAATAACTGCGTTTTTAAAACCAATCCAGATTGCTCCATTTGACATAACCCTTTGATACGCTGTTATCGTCCATTTTGAAAAATCAAACGTAATCCCTTTATTCTGTAATGTTACCGGATCCATAAAAGATGCAACTATGATGTAAAAAATTGGCACAATAATTGCAAGTACAAACAATGCAATTAAAAAATATCCAATCGATAAAATAATTTTATCTTGTCGGCCATATTTGGAAAATTGACTTTTTCTCTTCGCCTTCATTCTCACACCTCCTAAATTCCTTTTCCATCGTTCATTTTTTTAACGATTTTATTTACTGCAATTAATAAGATGACATTGATTACCGTATTAAATAAGCCAACTGCGGTTGAAAATCCATAATCTCCATCAATCAAACCTTTCTTATATACGTATGTCGAAATAATCTCAGATGTAGGAAGGTTTAAATCGGTTTGAAGTGCATAGGCTTTTTCAAAACCAATACTTAAAATGTTTCCAACTTGCATGATTAACTGAATTAATACAATATCTTTGATGGCTGGCCATTCCACCGCTTTAATCTGTTGGAAAATATTTGCTCCATCAATTACTGCCGCTTCTTTTAACTCCTGACTTGCATTTGATAATGCTGCTGTATACAGAATTGAAGCCCAGCCTGCCCCCTGCCAAATTCCACTGGCAATGTAAATCGTACGAAAAGCAGACGGCATTGTCATAAAGTTGATACTTGTTCCAAACAATCCGTTTACCGGTCCTGTTACAGACAAGAAGATTCGTACAATACCACATAATACAATGACAGAAATAAAGTTCGGAAGATACAGCACGAGCTGAATATTTTTCTTCTTTCTTTTACTAACAATTCGATTTAACAAAAATGCAAGTAAAATCGGCACCGGAAAGCCCCACAATAAGCCATACACACTAAGCTTCAATGTGTTTACTAAATATCTCATAAAGTCCGGTGATGATAAAAATCTTCTGAAATGTTCCAGTCCAACCCAATCACTTCCAAGAATCCCTCGAACCGGGTTATAATCCATAAATGCAATTAAAACGCCGCCCATAGGAATATACTTAAAAATCAAAGTGAGCAACAATGCCGGTAATAAAAAGAATACATACAACTGCCAATGACGTTTCACATATGCAACCGTATTACCGAATCCAGATTTCTTTTTCTGTTCCATTTTCTTTCCTCCTTCTACAGAATGTGTGCATTTGTAAACATAACATGTTTTGCTTATGCCATCATAATATCAATTTTATACTCAAATGTCAACTATCTATTGTTACATACGCACACTTTTGTAAGAATTTCACGATGCTATATGCTGTTTTTCCCTCATTTTTTCCTGTTTTTTTGTTTATTTTTACTATTTATTTTACATTTGACACATTCGCAAATTTATTCTATAATAAACTCATATAATCATTTTACATTTGTAACAATCCAATTATTGTTTTAGAACTGAAAAGGAGATTTTATTATGTCAAAACGTGTGACGATACAAGATATCGCTGATGCTCTTGGACTATCAAGAAATACCGTCTCAAAAGCCATCAACAACACAGGAGTCTTATCTAATTCAACCAGAAAAAAAGTGTTACAAAAAACGGTAGAAATGGGCTATAAACAATTTACCTATATGAACCCGGAACAACTTAAGTTTTCCCCACAAGAAGCAACTCCACAAAAGTCTCATGGTGAAATTGCAATCCTAACCTGTGCTCCGCTCGATAATTTTCATTTTTCTTCTACAATGTTAGATAAGCTTCAAAGAGAAACCACTCAACTTGGCTATAGCATTACGATGCACCGCGTAAGCAATGAAGAACAAGCCAACTACCAGCTTCCCATTTCGTTTCATCCTGAGAATGTCTGTGGCATTATCTGTATTGAAACTTTTAACTATGACTACGCAAAAATGATTTGCGATCTGGATATTCCGGTTTTATTTGTAGACCATCCGGTACTTATGGGAAAACCTCTTCCTGCTGATCGTTTACTTATGAATAACCAGGATGAAATTTTTGCCTTCGTTCGTGAAATGAAAAAATGTGGCAAAACAAATATCGGATTTATCGGCGAGCAGTTGCATTGCCAATCTTTTTTTGAACGCTGCATGGCTACTCGTAATGCACTCTATATAAATTCGCTTCCAATTAATGAAGAGTTTTTTATTATAGACGCTCCAAAAAACACACTCACAGATTATAAAACTTATCTTTTTAACTATATTCAAAATTTAAAAGAACTTCCTGATGTTTTTGTCTGTGCAAATGATTTTATTGCTTTTGATCTGATGCAAATATTAAGACAATTAAATATTCAAGTTCCGGAGGATATTTGTCTATGTGGCTTTGACGATTCTCCTGCTGCTAAACTTATCACTCCACCGCTTACCAGTATCCACATTCACAATGAAATTCTTGGAGTTTGTGCAATAGATTTATTGCTCTCCAGAATAAAAGATCCGACTTTAAATTATCGAACCGTTTATACCGAAACAAACATTGTATACCGAGAATCCGTAAACATTGCTCCAACCAAGTAAAGGAGAATATTATGAATCAGATTTTTTCAATTGATAATCGTTTCATCCAGCTTTTAAACAAAATTTTTTGTGCTGCATGGCTCAATATCCTTTGGTTTTTATGTTGTATTCCTGTTTTTACAATCGGTGCCTCGACAACTGCCCTTTATTATGTTTCATTCAAACTCGTACGCAATGAAGAAGGCAATATTACAAAGCAGTTCTTTACTGCATTTCGTTCTAATTTCAAAAAAGCCACACTGATCTGGCTCCCTCTTTTGGGGCTTGGCATCCTATTTGGAATTGACGGCTATGTGCTTTATCATATTCGTCTGGAAAATGTATTCTGGACTTTATGCGGTGCAGTGCTCATCTGTGCCGGAGTTGTATACCTCATCGTTTTACTGAATGTTTTTCCATTATTTGCACGATTTGAAAATACAATTCCTGCAACTTTTAAAAATGCACTTGTCATGGGACTGCGTTATCTGTTCTGTTCTATTTTGATGGCAGTTGTTTATTTTGTTATTTACTATGTTATAATCAATATTTTCACACCATTTGTTGTTTTTGGACAAGGACTCGGAGCACTTATCTGCTCCTGGCTGATTCTTCCGATTCTGGAACGACTTGAAAATAATAAGGATGATGTTCTATGAAAGCATTAAAACAACTTCACGGAAAAGCAAAACTTCAATATCTTTGGGATTATTACAAACTGCCTTTTATTATTATTTGCATCGTACTTTATATTCTTGTTTATAATATCCACGGACAGCTTGTAAAAAAAACAACTGTTCTCTCGATTGCATTTATTAATGTTAATATGAGCGAATCTCTCTCTCAGCATCTGACCAGTGATTTTTTAGACTTTGAACATTTATCTGCAAAGAAAAATGAAATCTGTACTTATGACAATTTACTGATACAGGAGAATCCAGACTCGGAAAACTTAGAATACGCTTATGCATCAAGCACCAGACTTCTTGCTGCAATTGACGCAAAAAAAATAGACCTCGTATTTATGAATCGAGAAGCAATGGAACAATTAAATAAAAAAGGATATCTCTCTGACAGTATCAATGTCTCGGATTTTCCACTTTTAAAAAATGCAAAATTTGATGGGGATATCTATGTTGGAATTATCAAAAATGCTCCACATAAGGATGAATGTCTTAAATATCTTGATTTTATAGAAAAAACAGCTCCGGAAACTTAATTCCGAAGCTGTTTTTTTCTTTTATTACAGAAGCGTTTTGGCATACTGATTCCTCCCAATCTTTTTCATGTACTCTTGAAAGCTTTGATATGATTCCGAAAGTACATCTTTATTTTTCATACAGGATTTCATAAGTTGATTATACCAAGACTTCCGGATAAAATTACTGCTTTTCTGCTTTAATTTACATTGCTTTTTTTATACACTCTTCTATGTAATTCATTTTCATGTCCACCACTTCCATACTATCTGCCGATCACAATTACGTTCTTTGACTTCTGCTCTGCTTCTGTCTCATCTGCTTCTTCAATTTCTTCTTGGTTTCTATATTCCTCCGGGAATAAGAATAACTTAATAAACTCAAGTTTCTTTCCAAGCAGTCTTGCAATAAATCCAACTAAAAGTGCCGCAATAATTGTACCTTCTCTGACTCCGTTTAATTTTCCGGCAAACACAAAAGATAACGCTGCTGCAATCACCGCCATGGAAGTATCAAAGATAATCTTTGTTGTTCCAAAATTTGTGTTCCAGGTCTGCACAATTGCACGGACAAAGGATTCTCCTGGAAGCATCACCACATCTGCGACCACTTCTAAATAAACACCAAATCCTAACACTCCACATCCAATCAACAGTGCCACAATTTTCAACAGATAATTCTGTGGGTCTACCCAGAAAAACAGATACATCGTCAAGTCAATAAAATATCCAAATGCAATGGATACCGGTATCTGCAAAATATTTTCCAGTTTAAAGTTTTTTCTTAAAATTAAAATCTGCAACACAATCAAAAAAATACTAAAAAAAATGTTAAATTTCCCCAAATAAAATGGAAAATCAAACCTAAAACATAAGGAATCGATGAAATCGGGGAAGTTCCCAGATTTGCTTTTGTGACAAGACTGACTCCCAGTGCATTTACAAATAATCCTACTAAAAATAAAAGATATCGTTTTAATTTATTCATTTTTCATTTTTCCTTCTTTCTCTGTCTTTCGTTCTGCCTGTAAAAGATTTCCATAAATCTTCCGATATACTTCCATGAAAGTTTCAAATTCTTCTGATGAAATTCCATCCAGTGCATCTTTCTCAATCTCCGCAAACATTTCTTCCACCAGTTCCTGATTTTTTTTTCCGTTTTCTGTCAGAAATACATGAAAACTGCGCCGATTTCCATTTAACATGCGCCTCTCAACCAGTCCTTTTTCTTCCATGCGGTTTAAAATTGAAGTCAAAGAACCCGCCTCCAAAAAACATGCCCTGGCAATTTCTTTCTGATTACTTCCATCATGCTCCTTTAAATAATCCAGCACCTTTGGCTGACCAATTGTAAGTCCGGTTTCCTTTAACCGCTCTAACAGACCACGCTGAACAAGCATCTGATTTGCCATAATCAGATAGTGTAATGAATCATCCATAAATTCCCCTCCTCTTTTAGCCAAAATATTTATAATTCAAACAATTAGAATTATAAATATTTTAAATTTAAATGTCAACTTATTTTGAGTAAGTGCAAAAAAACGCCCTGTGCATCTCTTTTTTTAAAAAATACACAGGGCGTTTTAC